>Ga0068628_1000015_pt1 | contig 28043 bp, 25 predicted proteins | sample InSIn2gowninarea_FD_77431 | JGI IMG/M metagenome (GOLD analysis project Ga0068628, IMG submission 77431) | Clean room microbial communities from NASA Spacecraft Assembly Facility at Jet Propulsion Laboratory, Pasadena, California, USA -... ... | reverse complement strand
TTTCAATTACATTTGTTCCATAGCTAAGAAAAAATAGCCAAGAGAGAGAGGAGGTAGAGCGCATATAGAGGATTGATGCAATGCATCAGCAAATGGGCCACAATCCATACTTCTTTGTACTTGCAGCCATATTTACATTTAAAGAAAGAGAGAGGAGAATACTCACCTTTTAGCTGGGGTTTTCCCCTGAAAGGGTTTCCACGAGAATATCTTGTGTCGAATATGTCTATGAGATTTTTATTTTTCTGTTCTCTATTTTCTGCATAATTTTAATTCACATTCATTCACTATTAATAGTAAATATACAAATCCATAAATCTAATAAAACTATAATAGTGTAGAATTTCATATTTTAAATATAATTTTATTAGATTTGTTGTGACAAACTATCCAGTGGACTATCCATGATAGTTTACAGATCATACACTTATGAAGTTTGGTTCTTTTTTCTACCAAACTAGGACCATTGTTTCATTGGTAATGGAATTATTTAATAGTGTTATGGTAATAGTGGTGCTCATCTCGATATGTGAAAGATTAAAAAGTTATTTGATTATTATTTTGATGGGGAATCTATCTTGCACATAATACATCTATCTTTTGCAAAAATTTAACCCCCCTCCCCCTTATGATCACTATTGCCAAGGCTTCAACTATTTTCAATCTCCTCCCTAAACCAAAGTATTCACTATCTCGTAGAATTTTTTTTGGGCTTGCAATCCACAAATCAATACTCGGGAATTTTTTTTATAGTGCCTCTCAAGGCCTTCCTTGTTTGACATGTGGAGGGGCACTTCTTCATTTCAATGAGACACACACTTGCAGGTTTAAAATGGGCATGGATGTAGGCACAAATAGTTATGTAAATTTGTTGGCCCCAAGGCTTCTAATGATTTATGCTCTTGAGGTGGATGTTTAGTACTTCATGCCTATGGTGATTCTCAATTGGTGTCAAAATGGATCAATGGAAACTATCAATGCCACAATCTCTACCTGTTTCCCATTTTGTCTAAAATCAACAAGATAAAATATATTTTTAGTATTTTTTCCATATCACACATCTACATGGAATTAAATGTTGTTGATGATGCTCTATCAAAAGAGGGAATATATATGGATCCTAGGACCTGACAGATTATGGAGGAGCATAATGAAGTCTTCAATTCTTATTATCACTGTTATTTCATGGATAGATATTTAGAGGATTGATCTACATCATAGTTTTTTGGTAAATTTTTTGTTCATATCACGCATTTCTATATTGTCTAAATATGTTTTCTTAGCTCCCCTTTATGAGAACCTACAAGAGACTCTAATCTACATGTTGTATATACAAGAACAATTATGATTATATATGCTTCTCTTTAGGCTTTTTCTATTTTAAAAGTATACGGCACTGTCGGCTACTCATATGACATCGAATATAAACTTTATGCAACAATATTGCCTTGTCTATGTAAAATATTTTTTGAGATCGATATATCTAAATATATACATTTCATGTATAAATAATATGTAATTTTATATCCTCTCGATAATTTAATTAAAGTATAATATGATATAATATATTATATTATATTTAATTTAAAAATAAATTTAAATAATAAAATATAATATACCACTTCATGGAAAGCATACCTTTTTATTTTATCCTCCTTTTTGTTTATATATTTTGCAATGTAGTTTAATTCTAATACATACGTATCACTTTAATTTAAATTTCAAAAATAAAATATAATAAATCACTATATGTAAAAGACAATATTATAATCAAGATATTTTATAAGTCTCAAGGGTTAGCTCAGTTGACCAAAACTAGTGCCTCGCCATCGGGAGGTCATAGGGTCCAATCTCCTCGAAGCCCTTGGGGTCAGGTCTTGCTAGTGGGCCACAGGGCTAGATTCCCCTCAGGATCGATCAACCTAGATTTTTCCATGGACGTATCACCACCCATTGACCAAGGTGTCCGTAAACTATAGCTTAAAAAAAAATCAAGATATTTTATAATATACTACATTATATTTATCTTAATGTAATTAATAAATTATATTATATTAATTTTTTATATTAGAAATAAAGTATTCTGGAAAATAAATTTAATACATATTATAATATATTATGTATTATGGTATTAAATAGGTTACAAATAATTATATTAATTAATACTTGTATATTATATTTTTATATAGTATTTTAATTATATATTATTATATGATTAAGTGATATAAACCATAAAGTGATTTAGATTTAATTAAGTAAATAAAAAGTTATCGGTTTATATTTTATTTTCGAGTATTTAAATATTGAAAGGTAAAGTACAAAGATTAGTTGATGATCTTTTTTGGAAAGCTCAAGTATTTTTTTATAATTGTACTTTTACTTTTAAGTCACACAATAAGATTTTTTATTATTTTTACTTTTATGCAACTTTTCAATTTAACTTAATGATAGTTACATTGATTTTGGTGTAAAAGGTGTATTTTAAATATACTTTTTGTAATGACTAATTCATAATATTTTAATATATCTTTTATGAGGCTCATTTTCAACCTCAAAATTTCCCTAATCACTAAGCATAAGAGCTTCATGACATAAATAACTAGATACATTTATGTATCATTATTTTTCAGGTATTTCCCTAGTTTGATTAAATGAACTAAGGTAGACATTCATTAGTGGGTGAGTTAGCATGTTATGACATGTTAGAGCCGAGATTGACCTCACGCTGAAGAAAGGCTGTCCTAGGATAACCACAAACCAAGCTTAACTTGGTAGCTAGCCCTACCGGTTCGGGAGAGGGCTTTCTCCTTGTGAATCTCAGTTAAAATGACTGGACTATATATGGATTTTAGGCTAGGTATAGTAGTTGTAGCATTTTTTATTGATTTTGTTGGTTTTGTTGCTAGATCAAATGGAGCTAGGCAGTTTTGGGTCCAGGAAATCAAGTCAGGATGCAGGGTGTTCTATGGGGCGAGGTAGGTAGGTGCTTTGGCACTTGAAATTGAGTGAGATGATAGGTCTAATACTAGTGAGGAGTTGAGGAGGGCATGCAAAGATCATGTATCCTTCTCAAACAATAGAAAACATAAAAAACTGAATGGCTTCCCAAGGCAGAGCACTGTAAACAATGAATTCTACCTATCTATCTTGATTTCATTAAGCTAGAAGCAATGAATTAGATTGTGGCATACATAAAACATGTGGAAAACTAATAACAGAATAAGAAACTATGTAAAAACACCATACCACAAGTATCCCATTAAAAAAGCTGCAAATCCTAGTTTATTTCCTTGCCAAACTGTTGATAAAGGTGTACAGTGTAGCTCAGAGTATCCAAGAGAGTCCAACCCTTGCTAATGACAGAAAAATACATAATATAGACATCAAACCACCAATGCTAGCCATCACGGTTTGAAACCAAGAGAAAAGGGGTTGTTACAACCATTCCCAAACAGAGACCAGCAATATAGGCAATGGAACAACTTGCCTCTATAAGCATGGAAACTGATTCATTGACCCCAAAACCACCTCAAACTGATGAATATACCCTATAAGATCATTTCAATAGTACATTTACATCTCAAGTCATTAATTACATTCATAGAATCATCCATGAAGAGAGAAAAGATAAGCGAAAATTGGATTTTCTGGCAAACTCGTCAAAAGCGTGGCGCCATTAGCCAAAAGCATAGTGTCGCTTTCCACCCACTTTTGGAGGCCTTCCCCTTAGACAAATTGAGCCCATGATAGCTCATTGGAAAGGTCTTCCTATCTAGTTTTTTTAACATCTTAAATTTTTTCATTTGGAGGTCATTTGATCCCTCAAAAATTGAATCTCCCAAGGCAACTTTTGTGTGTCCAGAAAGAGGAAGAGAGGTCATTTTTTGATAGTTTTTGGACCTTTTGGTGGGCCTTTTTTGCTCCAAATATTTTGAAATTTTCTTGGATTGATCTCTCATCATGCTAAATCCAAAAATGTAAGCTTTTCCTCCAACAAGCGCTCCAAGGAAAAGCACAGCGCCGGTGGTGCTGCGCTTCTGAGCCAATTTTCTGTGTAAATAATTTCAAAATTGCAAATATGCAAAATTTCTTCAAAATTTGCCCAAATTTAGCACAAATAACTACCATCAACTGCTTTGATGGGCTAGTGAGGCTTCAACCAAGATTTTCAACTTATCTTGCTCCTTGTTTCTCTTTAAGGCCTTCCTCAACCTAGCTTTAAGCTTCCTGATCCTCATGTTGCAGATTTTGTTACGGGTCATGTAATGGTAGGCCATGTGGCAAAGAATCTTATTATCTCTATTGGCCTTCTCAACTAGCCCTTCAAGGTGCATGCTAACCCTCTCGAGCCATGTTTCCCTATCATTCTCAATGTCTTGCTCAATTGAAGTCAACTTGACATGAGCCTCCTTTGCCTTTTGCCTGTTTTCCTTGATCATTTACAACTCCATGACGACTTGTTTGTCACTCAGTTGCTTCTTTTCTTGTTCCAAATACCTAATTATGAACTTGGCTCTTTCTAAGTTATCTGTCAAGGATTTTATTTCTGCTTCTTATTCCTTTATGATAATGTCTTTGATAGTTTCCAGATCTTGATTTTCCAAGTCAATGCCATCAAGTCCATGATAAGTAAAGTCTTGTTATGGCTCTTCATGATCAACAAGGTTAAAATCTCTTTCTTTCTCATCACTAAGATCTTTTTCTTGCACCTTTTCCTTGCCCTTTCTTTGTTGCTTAACTTGTACCTGCTTTGCTGAAGAAGAAGGCAAAGCCCCTTCCACACCTTTTGGAGATAGAATTTTCCTGTGGCCTAAAGAAGAAGGCGAGACCCCTTTCAGACCTTGTGGAGATAATACTCGCCTAGCACCTACAAAAAGTTTCCTAGTACCCCTCTTATATGTCACAAACACTGGCACTCCAATAGTTTCAGTCTCTTTGACTTTTTCATGGCTTGAAGGTCCACCTTCTTCATGATGTACTAATGAAAATATTTGTGGGCCTTTGAACATCTCATGAGAAATGAAAGTCTCCCATGGCATGTAAGGTGGCTCAGGTGGTGAAGAACAATGATTTTAATCAAAGAGTAATGGTAAATGCTATTCAACTGCTGGGGGTATGGCTTCCTTTGTACAATATGTGCCACCTTCTCAATGTTTCTAAACATGAAGTAATGGAGATTCATCATCTTCACTCTAGTGAAATGCATGAGTAGTCTAATGTGATAGGCATATAACCGGGAGAACCTACCTTCACAAGTGAAGTACTTGATAATGATTTTCATCAATGGAGCATACCTGTCTTCCAAAAACTTGAAGGGGAATACTCTCTTAATTTTGTCTTTGTATCCAACCTTGATGTAAGGCTCATAGTACTCCTGATTAATATCCCGACCTTTGTACAAATTTTAACCCACATCTAGAGTTCTTGTAGCCTCTGAGATGATAGCTGGAGATATGGTGAAAGTTATTCTGGCAAGGGTTACTTTATTATTGTGCAAATGACTCACAAATAGCCTAGCCAACTCATGGTGAAACCTGACCCTTTCTATCATTTCACAAAAATCAAAGCATGCCTAATGTTTAAAGCAAGACATGGCAAGTGGGAAAGCTTGTAACTCCCTCAAACTAATGGGATCTTCTCTAATAATTCTTCCTCCTTTATGAGGTTTCCTTTGCTGCTTATGTCTCTCCATGGAACTATCACTGAGTGTCTCTTCTTCATAGTCATATTCATTGTCTCTTTCCATTGCTTTTCTGTGGCTGTGAACACTTACGATCAATGATGTGATAGGGTGGATGAATGAAATGAAGATGAACAAGTATGTGAGAGTATGATGTGTGAACGGGTTTTTAGGGATGAGTAGGGTTTTAGAGAGAGTGGGTAAGATTTGTAAGGTTGATGGAGAGTGTAGGTAGGAATTTGGGAAAATGTATAAGGGGAATGGGATTTAGGAAATATGGTATGTAGGAATTGGGTTTAGTGAGCAATGGCAAGTAGATAGGGTATATAAACACTAGTGATATGAGGAAAACTAGGGTTTCACCCTAAAAGCTAGGGTTTTAGATTTGAATATGATAAACACCAAAAATGGCAATCAAAACCCTAAAACAATAGATATGATAGTTGTACTTACTTGCAAGAGGGAGAAAATGAAGATTTTGAGGTGAATTGGCAGTTCTGGAGCAATTTGGGCGATATGGCACTTAGCTGGGCAGAAACGCAGCACCTCACACAGGTGCATAGCGCAACTCCCAAGTAAATTTACACAAGGAATCACTGCTAGGTTTGCAGCGCCACTTCAAAAATGCAACACCTTCCTCAAAAGCGCAACGCTACTCAATTTTTCCCAAAAACGCAGCAACTGACTTGTATTTGCACAAGTTTGATTGAAATTGCTCCTTAGCTCTCCTTTTGGCACTTTGAATCTCAACTCTAACAATGAAATGATTAATAGAGGGATGGGCTTTATATAGCTCTCACTTTTTTATTTTTGATGATGAAAACCCACTTTTATAATGTCTATGTGCTGTTTCAAATACTCTATTTTTTTATGCTTGGTTTCTTTGCTTTGATAGGTGGACTGATGCTCAAATTCTTTGATTTTTTGCAATGGTAGTACTTTGGCAAGATCACCAGATGTTCAGGAGAAGCATGGAACCATTATTACATATGAGAACATTAAAATTACATCAAATTTAAAAATAAAATACAAATGCTCTATTTTCACCTCAAAACTAGTTTTGAGGTGAGAACTTCATTAAGCTTACAAATTAAGAAATTATGACTTTTCTGATAATTATTATCATCCTCATGTGTATGCTAACCATTATTAGCAATAATCACTAAATTTTGACCATGGTGAAAACCATAAGACCTAATGAGATTGAAACCCTATCTAATTGATGAAGTGAACTGAAAATGAGCATGAAGCATTGACTGAAAGGTATGAAAGGAGGTCAGCAAGTACATATCATGAGGGATGCATGGGGGCTGGAAAATCATGGGTACGAAAGCGAGGAATGGTGGGGACGTGATCTGTTTACTTATCAGAATGTGATCTGGGGAATTATTTGTCGTGCACTGTAGATCCATGACCTAATGGAATGCAACCTCATCAGATAGGGACTCCTAGTATGGAACGTAAAAGAGTAAATTTTGATCACTGATGGCAGTGTGAATACACCGACACTAATAGCTCGAATGGGGATGGCAGCTCCTTGGAGGTGCCAAGAACCATAGACCTCTAGGAACATGTAGATTAGTGCCTCATCCATTGGGTAATACGGTCAAGACACTTCAAAAACTGAACTGACACTATGAAAACTAACTCAAGACTTAAAGACTGAATTAAACACACAAACTCACACAAATCACTGCACTTTATAACCTTCACCTCAGGCCCCAAGCTAAAATGATTGTGTACCTTTGAAAACTTGTAATGAAAAGGAAAATAGTATATGCAATGATCACATCATGATTTTAGAAATCACCTTAGAAGAAGTAGCGCTTGAGGAGCCTACCATTGACTGGCCCTCCTGAAAAATCTTGTGCATCCATTTCCTTTAGCAGGAATGCATTTTGTCCTCTGTATGCAGCAATCTTATAGGGTCCCTTCCATAAGTTTCAAACTTACCATGCTTTCCCTTATCTTCATTCCTACCATCGCACCGCAACACTACATCATCAAGCTAGAATTTATCTACTTTTGTTTTCCGTTCATATATCTTTTTGATCTTCTCCTACAATCTGAAAGTGTTTTGGAAAACTTCCTCCCTTGTTTGTTGTAAATGGATCATCTGATTTATTCTTCTCTGAAAATCATTCTCCTCACTTCCAACCTCCTGTAAAAATTTCACAACTGGAATTGAAAGAGATGTCAAAAAAACTGTGTCAATGCCATAAACTAGCTGAAATGGAGACATACTTATGGACTTCTTTTGGCTCACTCTGTCAGCCCACAAGGCATTAACTAACTTTTTGTGTCAACCTTTATTATTTTCTTCTAGCATCTTCTTGACGATGTTTACCAATGACTTATTGGATGATTCAGCTAGACCATTTCCCGACGAATAATATGTTGTAGAATGACCCAAAGTAATCTTATACTTGTTGCAAAAATCAATCATCTTCTTTGATTTAAATGCAGCTGCATTATCTGTGATGATTTTACTAGGACAACTGAAACGAGATAAAATATTTGATTCCAAAAAACGAATGATTATCATATCTATGGCATGTCTGGTTGGAATTGCTTCAATCCACTTGGTGAAGTAGTTGGTTGCTGTTAGGATTCATTTGTGCTGCGCTGACAATGTTGGATGGATTTCCACAATAAAATCAAGTCCCCAATGTTGAAATGGTGCATTGGCTTCAATTAGTTTCAGAGGAAGAGGTAGCAATTTTATTTTACCTTGAAAGACTTTGCATTCATGACAACTCATGACTATTTTGTACACATCTGAAAATAAGGTTGGCCAATAATAGCCTGCTCTCAATACCTTGTTTGCTGTTGTCTTCCAAAACAAGTGACCACCACAATCACCCTTGTGAAAATCACTCATCACCTGTTGAGCCTCATCTTCTACAAGAAAATTTAGTAATACTCCTCCCAGATCTTTCCAGTATAGAGCATTATTAGGAGTGCATAATTTAACAGCTTTTAGTTTGAGAGATATACCTTTGTTTTTTGTCATCCCCGGAGGCAACAAGAGGTTCCAAAGTACATACACTATGTCTGAATACCACAGTGACTAAAGGAACATTTTCGACACTTGAATACGAGAGCTTTCTTCTTCATCTTCTGACATGGCTTTGATAAGATTGATATCTAAAGCATGCAGATTTGATTCCGCCATTAGTCTTGCCAGGCCTTGTCCTTTGATCAAATTTGTAGGCTTGATCTCCAAATCATATTCCAACATTAGTGCAATCCATTTTCCCCGTTTTCCTTCTGGATTGGTTTGTATCAGCACATCCTTAACCACTGCATTAGGAACGTATGCTATGATGTGTGAGAGAAGAATATACACTCTGAAGTCCTTCAAAGCTTTGACAAGAGCAAGAGCTTGTTTTTGAATTATGTTGTACCACAAAGCAGCATCTCTAATGGTCTTGCTGAAAAATAAAATGGGATTTTCTAGCTTATCTCTCTTTTGCATTAAAACTGCTACCATGGTATGCTTAGATGCAAATGAGAATAAAATGAAATCTTGTGTATAATCGGGACTAATCAAAACCGGGGTTGTAAATAAAGCATACTTCACCAAATTAAATGAATTCATAGCATCCTCTGTCCATTTTACCACGTTGTCCTTCTTTAACATATTAGTAATTTCTCTTAGACGCTCAACTAGATTGGGTACAAATCTACGTAAAAAACTCATCTTACCGTTAAAAGCTTGTATCTCCTTCTTATTCTGGGGAAAATCTATTTGTTGAATTGCCTCCACCCTTGAAGGATAAATGCGTATGCCTTCTTTTGAGATAATATGACCAAGTAGCTTTCCTTCATCCATGGCAAAGAGACTTTTCTTTGGATTGAGTGATATCCCAAATTTCCTACATTGCTGAAACACAATCTGCAAATGGTAAATATGCTCATCATTGGAACCTGAAAACACTGTCAAATAATCTAAATATACAACCAAAACGACGTCCTTTTCATTGGCAAAAGCGATTTCCATTTCATGCTAAAATGTGGCTCTAAAATTTTTCAAACCAAATGGAATTTTAGCATAATGAAAAGTTCCCCAAGGGGTGGTAAATGCAGTCTTATCTCGGTGATCTTCAGAATTTGATTATATCCTGAATATCCATTGAGTAGTGACATACGCGATGCTTCAACCACTCTCTGGAGGATATGATCCATCTTTGGCAATGGGTGGTTGTCCTTCAATGATACTTTATTTAGATTTTGGAAATCGATACACAATCTAATATCTCCTGTCTTCTTTCTCACAGGAATAAGATTCGAAATCTAACAGAAAATCTGATTGGGACAATTATACTGGCCTTGTATAATTTGTTTACCTCTTTTTCAATGGAAGGCAGCAACTTGGGATTGATTCTTCTTAGCTTCTATCTGAATGGCTTTTGATTTGGCTTGATGGGAATAGTGTGTTGAATTATGTCTTTGTTGTACACCTTTATATCTGAATAATCCCAAGCAAAAACATCAGAAAATTCAGATAACAATCTAACATATTTAGATTTTACCTCGGGAGACAATGTTTTGGACAATTTCACAAACTTGGGCTTATCTTTTGTTCCAAGATTAACATCCTCAGCGCTTTTCTCTGTAGGCACCAACCTTGGCTTTCTAGCCACATAATCTTGATTGAAAAGTTATTCTAAAGGTATGAGACCTTTAGGGATAATTTTGTCTTTCAACTGCAAGATTTCCATTTGATTCACCTAAATTTCTAGTTCATTGTTATCATAGTCGAAATCTATGGAAGCATCCTTGTAGTTTCCTTCATTTTGCAAAAAGGTATTGATCTCTTGATCATCCCAGAACACTTTCCAATACCTCAGATTGTCTAGAACAGTATGGTGGTGTTTGACATGGATCTCAAACTTGTTGTTGGAATTCATCAGAATCTTTAAATTACTTGCAACAGTGGCAAGTGAATTTGCAATAACATTTCAAGCACGAGGTACTGCTATCAAGGTATAATCTGGAAACATTCTTAAGATATCTAAAACTGCATTTCAATAGGCTCTCATCCTTGGATGTTTAGCTTCATATTCTCCCTTGACTTGCTTGATTATCCACTCCGAATCTCCATAGACTGATATCCTTTTTGCATTCAGCTTTTTGAGAATTTTCAACCTTGCAATCAATGCTCCATACTCGGCTTCATTGTTAGAAAAATCAAAGGCCAATTTGTATGAACAAATTCTAACATTACTAGGGACTTTATTTGGCTGGAAATCAAGGCTACGAATCCAAATCCCTATGTTGGCACCATCCTTACCTAAGGCCCCATCAAAATCCATGCTCCATAGGCCTGCTTCTTCTTCTAAATGCTGAAACTATGTTTCATTCTCTTTCTTACTTTGACTGATCTCTTCATTTTTCTCCTGTTCACTGTATTTTTGCTGCTACCAGTATATAGACTACGAGGAAGTACTTGCAATTTTATGTCTTTCTTGATCAAAGACTGCTCTAAAAGTTTTTGAAATCTCTGGAACATCTTCTACTTCAACTAACTGGCTGTCAACATCATTCAAACTACTATCTAAATATAGTACAAATGACTATAAATCTGTGTGTACAACATTAATTGGATGATTAAGCAGTTTCTCCTTGATTGTAAGCATGTATTTCATTTTCTTTTCCCTGTATAGTTTTCTCAATTGGCAAAACACGGGAATGGTAGCATAGGAGAAATCTAGTTGTAAAGTCCCTTTAAGCTTCGCACCCCATGATCTGGACAAAATCATACCAAACTGTGGTGGAATGTCTACAACAACCACATCCATCAGAACATTCTTGGCTGGGATTTGATCTAGAGATACCACTAAGTTTTTGATAAGACCAATACAACGAACCCTACTGGAATCAAAAGAGTATAGGTCATGATATTTTCGAGTAATGTCAAGGCCCAGTTTCTTCATAATGGCTTTTGGCATCAGATTATGGGAAGCTTCAGAATCAAACATGGCATTGTGGAGGACATACTCATGTAGTCTAAGGCTTATATAGAATGGAGGAACTTCACTATCCTCAGACTGACCTTCTAAGGTATGGCTAAAAATGAGCTCGGGGTGATCATATTCTACATTAACCATATCAGATAAAGGATCTATATGAAAAATTTTGGACACCTGGTGTTTATAACTGTTTTTCTTAATCAATTCAGTCAAAGGAATTGAAACTTTTAATTTAGCAATCTCATTTTTTAAACTAAAAGTGGAAACTTTATCTACATCTTTGATTGGAAGGTCCTTCTTTTCGACTTTTTCTTTTGCTACACTTTGTTGATTGTTCTTCTCGTTTGTAACACTATTTGCAGATGGTCCTTTGCTAGAAGTCAGATCAGTAGGCTCTTTCCCTTTCTTCTGAATGTTTGAGGAGTCATTTTTGGGCTGTGCTTCTTTTCTCTTTTGAACCAGGCTGAGTGGTACATCCCTGCTTCTCAATGAATATTGTTTCTATTGTGCTATCAACGCATTCATATATCCTTGTTGATAATCATCTGACTCATCCTCTAAAACTGCCTCATTTGCTAATATGTAATCTTCATCCCTTTGGGCCTCTAGAACCTCCAAATATTCTTCATCTTCTGTGAGAAAAATTGGTAAACCATCAGCAGTAAAGAAATGATTTTCCTCTACCACCGGATCATCATCATCTTCATCCTCTATTCCATGCACATAGTTTTGCTGCAAAGGAGTTTTGACCTGCTGCTGTTGTGATGACTGATCTTGTGCCTTTTGTTCCCTTTGTTTAATCCTGAATTGGGCTACTGTTGTTCTCTAAAGTTGGGATTTATGATCATTGTTTCAGGCTTATCTGCAATTTTCAACTGGTCAAACATTTTCTCAATTTTCCAGAGTATTATATGCCTTAACATCTGAGGAAGATGCTTCTTCCTTTATAGTCACCTTCTTTTCAGTTTTCATCCTTGCTCTTTTGGCCAACATATTTGCCTCTACACTCATAGCGTTCTTCTGCATATCATTAAGTGTGGTAGGATCTCTTTCCCGCAACTGATATGCAATATCAGCATCGAAACCATCTAGAAATTTGATTAATGCTAACCCCATAGGTGGTTTAATGTTAGCCGAAATAACATTATAAATTGCATTGAACCTTACACAGTAACCTTGCACACTTTCACCCACATTCCTTTTGATATTTTCATATTTAGATAGAATTTGGAGTGGGTTCTTCTTCACCTCCCATCAGTCCAGGAATTGTCTATGGAGAACCGGTAAAGTATTAATAGAGGCTGTTGCTAAGGCTCGGAACCATTTTCAAACCTCGCCTCCAAAGCTCTATACAAATAATCTCATGGACATGTTTTCGGCATCTAACTTACGAAGGTCAAAGAAGTCATTCATCCTATCAACATGTTGTTGTGCTGTAATACTTTGAGTGGCATCAAAAAGAGGTATCTTATTTTGGTAATCAGTAGGCATATCATCTAGATTCTGAGGCAGAACGAGAGGTGCATATCTAGCAGCCATGACTCGAGGTGGATTTGAAACTGGTGTTGAGGTAACTGTGGGATTTGGAACAACAAGGGGAGTTGGTGTAATAGAGGTGATAGGTGTTTGAGGGTTAGCGATAGGCTAGTGAGGGAGTAAAGGTATAAATGGAGATGAAGGATGGTTTTCAAAAATATGGGGAAATGATGGTGAGGCAAAAGATGTTAAGGCTGTTTCAGACAATTCTAGGAGTCTTTCAATAGTAATAAATTATTGAGGGGAGTTATGAAGGTTTCAGTTACTTAGTAATTTGGCCCGTTAGATTTCAAGCTCTTTGGTGAATTCTGGGTCTGATACTATGTCCAGCAATTCAGTATTTAATGTAGTTCTAAATAGGGAGAGACCAAAATACTCATCAAAAGGGAGATCTTCAAGGAACAACCACTCAATAGGGAATGACTGAGATCTAAAAACAGGTCTGGGACTTGGTGAAATTTCTTGTCTCAGAATTCATAGAATGAGATTAGGATTTTCAAATACAGGAGGAGGATTGGGATTGGGATTGGACTTGGTGTATCTTCTTGAAGCTAGTGTGTTCAGAGTTCTCAAGATTTTTATCTTGCTTTACAACTTTCCACTTTTCAGCCTAATGAATTCCAAACTTATTATCCAAAAGTTTAGAACTTCTTAATAGTACTGGGGTGTAATGAGATTTTCTTCCCCAGTATGGTCGCCACTATGTTAGAGCCTATATTGACCTCAAGTTGAAGAAAGGCAATCCTAGGATAACCACAAACCATGCTTAACCTGGTAGCTAGCCGTACCAGGTCGGGAGAGGGCTCTCTCCTTGTGAATCTTAATCAAAATGACTGGATCAGATATGGATTTTAGGCTAGGTATAGTAGTTCTATGGTTTTTGATTGATTTTGTTGGTTTTGTTGCTAGATGAAATGGAGCCAGGCAGTTTTCGGTCCAGGAAATCAAGTCAGGATGCAGGGTGTTCTATGGGGCAAGGTAGGTAGGTGCTTTAGCACTTGAAATTGAGTGAGATGATAGGTCTAAGACTGGTGAAGAGATGAGTAGGGCATTCAAATATCATGTAACCTTCTCAAACAGTAGAAAACATAGAAAACTGAATGGCTTACCAAGGCAGAGCACTGTAAACAATGAATTCTACCTATCTATCTTGATTTCATTCAGCTAGAAGAAATGAATTAGATTGTGGCACACATAAAACATGTGGAAAAATAATAACAAAATATGAAACTACGCAAAAACACCATACCACAAGTATCCCATAAAAATAGCTGCAAATCTTGGTTCATTTCCTTGCCAAACTGCTTATAAAGGTGTACAATGTAGCTCAGAGCATCCAAGAGAGTCCAAACCTTGCTAATGACAGAAGAAATACATAATATAGACATCAAACCACCTATGCTAGCCATCAAGGGTCTAAACCAAGAGAAAACGAGCTATTGTGACCATTTCCAAACAAGGGCCAAGAATATAGATAGTGGAACAACTTGCCTCCATAAGCATGGAAATTGATTCATTGACCCCAAAACCACCTCAAACTGATGAATCTACCCTATAAGATCATTTCACTATTAAATTTACATTTCAAGTCATTAATTACATTCATAAAATCATCCATGAAGAGCGAAAAAAGTCAACTTTTAGTGAGAATAGGCGAAAATTGGATTTTCTAGCAAACTGGTCAAAAGTGCAGCGTCATTAGCCAAAACCTAATGCCAATTTCCACCCACGTTTGGAGGCTTTCCCCTCAGCCAAATTGAGCCCACCATAGCTCGTTGGAAAGGTATTCCTATCTAGTTTCTGTAACATCTTGAATTTTTTCATTTGGAGGTCATTTGTCCCCTAAAAGCATGAATCTCCCAAGGCAGCTTCTGTGTGTCCAAAAAGAGGCAGAGAGGACATTTTTTGATAGTTTTTGGACCTTTTGGTGGGCCATTTTTGCTCCAAAATCTTCTGAAATTTTTTGGGATTGATGCTCTCATCATGCTGAATCCAAAAATGTAAAATTTTCCTCCAACAAGTGCTCCAGGGAAAAGCGCAGTGCCGGTGGCATTGCGCTTCTGGGCCAATTTTCTATGTAAACAATTTGAAAATTGCAAAAATGCAAAATTTCTTCAAAATTTGCCCAGATTTGTCATAAGGCACCACCATCAACTGCTTTAATGGTCTAGTGAGGCTTCAGCCAAGATTTTCAAATTATCTTGCTCCTTTTTGCTCTTTAAGGCCCTCCTCAACCTAGCTTTAAGCTTCCTGATCCTCATGTTGCAGATTTTGTTGCGGGTCATGTAATGGTAGGCCATGTGGCAAAGCATCTTCTTATCCCTGTTGGCCTTCTCAATCAGCCCTTCAAGGTGCATGTTAACCCTCTTGAGCCATGTTTCCTTATTGTTCTCAATCTCTTGCTCAATTGAAGTCAACTTGACATGAGCCTCCTTTGCCTTTTGCCTGTTTTCCTTGATCATTTGCAGCTCCATGAGGACTTGTTTGTCACTTAGTTGCTTGATTTATTGTTCCAAGTACCTAATGATGAACTTGAATCTTTCTAATTTATCTACCAAGGATTGTATTTATGCTTCTTGTTCCTTTATGATAATGTCTTTGACAATTTCCAGATCCTAAATTTCTAGGTCAATGACATCAACTCCATGATAAGTAAAGTGTTGTTGTGGCTCTTAATGATCAACAAGGTTAAAATCTCTTTCTTTCTCATCACCAAGATCTTTTTCTTACACCTTTTCCTTGCCCTTTCTTTGCTACTTAACCTGTACCTACTTTGCTGAAGAAGAAGGTAAAGCCCCTTCCACACCTTGTGGAGATAATACTCGCCTAGCAGCTACAAAAAGTTTCCTTGTACCCCTCTTATATTTCACAAACACTGGCACTCCAATAATTTCAGTCTCTTTGACTTTTTCATGGCTTGAAGGTCCACCTTCTTCATGATGTACTGATGAAGAGATTTGTGCGCCTTTGAACATCTCATGAGAAATGAAAGTCTCCCATGGCATGTTAAGGTGGCTTAGGTGGTGAAGAACAATGATTTTATTCAAAGAGTAATGGTAAATGCTATTCAATTGCTGGAGGTATGGCTTCCTTTGTACAATATGTGCCATCTTCTCAATGTTTCTAAACATGAAGTAAGGGAGATTCATCATCTTCACTCTAGTGAAATGCATGAGTAGTCTAATGTGATAGGCATATAACTGGGAGAACCTACCTTCACAAGTGAAGCACTTGCTAATGATTTTCATCAATGGAGCATACCTGTCCTCCAAAAACTTGAAGGGGAATACTCTCTTTATTTTGTCTTTGTATCTAGCCTTGATGTAAGGCTCATAGTACTCCTGATCAATATCCTGACCTTTGTACCAATTTTCACCCCCATCTGGAATTCTTGTAGCCTCTGATATGACAGTTGGTGATATGGTGAAAGTTATTCTAGCAAGGGTTACTTTATTATTGTGCAAATGAGTCGCAAACAACCTAGCCAACTCATGATGAAACCTGACCCCTTCTATCATTTCACAAAAAATCAAAGCATGCCTAATGTTTAAAGCAATAAATGGCAAGTGGGCAGGCTTGTAACTCCCTCAAACTAATTGGCTCTTCTCTGATAATTCTTCCTCCTTTATGAGGTATCCTTTTCTTCTTATGTCTCTCCATGTAACTATCACTGATTATCTCTTCTTCATAGTTGTATTCACTGTCTCTCTCCATTACTCTTATGTGGCTATGAACACTTATGGAAAATGATTGGATAGGGTGGATGAATGAAATGATGATGAAGGAGTATGTGAGAGTATGATGTGTGAACAAGTTTTTAGGGATGAGTAGGGTTTTAGAGAGAGTAGGTAGTGTTTGTAAGGTTAATGGAGAGTGTAAGTAGGAATTTAGGGAAAATGTACGAGGGGAATGGGATTTAGGAAATACGGTATGTAGGAATTGGGTTTAGTGAAAAATGGCAAGTAGATAGGGTATATAAACACTAGTGATATGAGGAAAACTAGGGTTTAACCCTAAAAGCTAGGGTTTCACCCTAAAAGCTAGGGTTTTAGATTTGCATATTCTAAACACCAAACATGGCAATCAAAAGCCTAAGGCAGTAGATATGATAGTTGTACTTACTTGCAAGAGGGAGAAAATGAAGATTTTGAGGTGAATTGGTAATTCTAGAGCAATTTGGGTGATATGGCACTTGGTTGGGCAGAAACACAGCACCTCACACAGGTGCATAGTGCCACTCTGAAAGCACAACACCCGTGTAAATTTAAATAGGGAATTGCTGCCAGGTGCACAACGCCACTTCAAAAACACAACGCCCTCCTCAAAACCGTAGCGCCGCTCAAATTTTCCCAAAAACGCAGCAACTGACCTGTATTTGTACAATTTTGGTTGAAATCGTTCCTTGGCTCTCCTTTTGGCACTTTGAATCGCAACTCTAACAATGAAATGATTAATAGAGGGATGGGCTTTATATATCTCTCACTTTTTTATTTTTGATGGTGAAAACCCACTTTTATAATGTCTATGTGCTTTTTCAAATACTTTGTTTATTGATGCTTAGTTTCTTTTCTTTGATAGGTAGATTGATGTTCAAATTCTTTGATTTTTTGCAGTGGTAGTACTTTGGCAAGATCACCAGATGTTTAGGAGTAACATGGAACCATTATTACATATGAGAACATTAAAATTACAACAAATTTAAAAATAAAATACAAATGCTCTGTTTTCACCTCAAAACTAGTTTTGAGGTGAGAACTTCATTAATCTTAAAAATTAAGAAATTATGACTTTTCTGATCATTATTATCATCCTCATGTGTCTGCTGACCATTATTAGCAATAATCACTAAATTTTGACCATGGTGAAAACCCTAAGACCTAGTGAGACTGAAACCTTATGTAATTGATGAAATGAACTGAAAATGAGCATGAAGCATTGACTGAAAGGTATGAAAGGAGGTCAGCAAATACATATCATGAGGGAAAAATTGAAGTAAACCCTACCATAAGTAGATCCATGACCTAATGGAATGCAACCTCATCAGAATGGGACTCCTAGTATGAAATGAAAAAGAGTAAATTTTGATCATTGATGGCAATGTGAAGACACTAACACTAACACGACACAGAGACTAAAACAATTGGAAAGGAACTTTAGTTTCTCTCTTCTTGAAATAATAACAATACTTAAAGAGAAAGAAAGTATCGAGAGGTGGGTGGAAAGTAGTAGGCGTCCTCTCTCTCCTTGTTGCAATGTGTATTCTTAAGGTGCCATTGGTTACCTAATAGATAATTAGCTTAATGGTCAACCAGAGTCAACAAGGAAGGGTACAAACCACTGGTAGAGGGTGTGGAACATGTTACTTAGCATATAAATGGTTGGCTTGGTTGAATCAATACAATTGTTTTGTGATTTCCATAGGTTCAAAAATAAATCATTAATATGCTACTTAGTTCATTAAATATAATCTCAATGACACATGGTGCTAGTCTCAGCTATGAGAGCCAACACTTTCTTGACAGATGGAAATTTTGTGGCACTCTAATATAACAACCCACAAAAACAGTGTTTATTTAAATATACAGGAAATGATATGTAAGTGTTCCTTATTGTAAATATTTTCTATTTTAATTATTTCAAAATTTCCCATAATATTATAGTTGGGAGTGTGATCCAAAAGTTGTTGTAGCATGTGTTATCTAGAAATCTAAGGATATTACTAATAAAATATTTTGATAGTTCCCTTTTTTGGATCTTGTAACCATTACTTCTATTAACCACACATGTACTGACATTTTTTTTGATGAACACATTGGCCATAAATAAGAACTTAGTAGAAAATTAAAAAATCATGGAATAAATAGGTATTTCTAGTAGTGTGGTAATAAATATGGTATGTATTGGAATATATAGATATCCAATTTAAATATTTTTCAAAAACAAACTAGTTAAGAAAGTAAGCTATTGTAACATCCCTTGTTCTACCCATATTTTTATAACATGGAATTTTGATTGAAATGCCAGCATGGGAGTCGCAGATAACTGAAAAAATATGTTGTAACACATAAAATAAATTAAATGTAAATTTAATTGACTAGTATAAATGGAGGGACACCATGAATCAAAATCTCTAGGGGGGAGCTTGTTGTGTGTCATGAACAAGCCCGTAACCAAGTATATTGAATTCCTTAATTGCTTGTTAACCAATCCACCTACCTATGCTGACAAAAGTTATGAGATTGTATTTGGTGGTGTAGGTGGAGGGTTGCACTCATCCCCACTTCCCTTGCAGATCGAGGCTAGGGGACCACTTCCTTGGGAAAAATGGAAGATAAACACTTAGAAAAGGAAGATAGGAATAAGGGGAGAGAATATATAGATGAAAAGGAACATGGCAGAGGAAGAACATTGTTGGAGAGAGAACCATATGAGATGGAAGAGCGAAGTTTATGCTCTCTCTAAGAATTAAATAAAATTTGATGTTGGGCGTGGAGTGTAAGAGAAGCTAGAGCATTGATAATAGAAGATAATTTTGTTGACTCCACTAGACTGTGTGGTCTAAGATTGAGTGGTTAGTGGGAGGCTTAGTGGATGACCGAATCAATGTGGTGTTTTTTGTCTAATTGTTAAACTACTTGGGCAAGGAAATATAAGCCATTGTGGTGCTTGATGTAGAAGTTTTAAACCACCTACACAATGGAATGTAGACCCTTGTGGTGCTTGCTATGAAAAGACAATTGATAAACCACATGAACAGTGGATTCAACCTCTTAGAGTAAGAAATAACCCCTTTGGACCTTGGGTGAAGCCCTGTGATGGAACTGAAAGAAGTAATTGAATCACTATGGTTCTTGTTGTATAGTTATTAAAGCACTTGGATAGAGAAATCTAAGACAATTTGGTGTTTGCTAGAGAGTTGATTGCAGACCCTGGTGGTGCTTTCTATGAAAATACAATTGTTAAACCACATAAATAGTGGATTTAAACTCATGGACTTTGAAATGTCCCATTTGGACCTTGGGTGAATCCTTGTGATTGAACTCAAATAATTAGGTGAATTGTTGTGGTGGTTACTACCAAATGGAAGTTGAGAAATCACCTAGACAATAGACTCCATCCCTTGAATGTAGACTAAGATTTGGTGAGAACTTAACTAAGAAGGCATCCCCTCAAACATTGGATTTCGCTCAGGGTTGGAGTGAGTGAAAAGAAAGATGTGATGATATAACCTATGGTTGGGTGAAGAGTGGAAATCCCTTCTTCAGTTTCAAACTATCTTAAGATATTCAAATAATCCAATTACATTTGTGTATTTTAATCATGAACTATGATGTGCCATGAATTTCACATGTTTGGTATTTATTCTTATATATCTATGAATGCTATTGAATCCCTACATAGTAAAGGTACATTATTATGCTTAGGATTGACAAGCTATCTTATACATCTATGGATGTAATGATTACTTGGATTGTGAAGTTTGTTGTTATACACTTCATTTGTAGGATACCTTATATGCTATGAATTATATTATTGTTTGGAATATGTTGTCCAATAAATTGTTCATGAATAATTTGATAAATTATGTATTTATGCATCTTCATTTAGTTACTATGACTGAGAATTATCAATGATAAGAATGTGATTGAATTTGGTAGTTCACTACTATATTCATGATTTCTAGGTTGTCTAAAATGGTATGAATTGATTGAGTACTTGGTTTGTGTTGGTGTGCACTCATTTCATGAATAATATGATTAATTGTGTGTTTTGTTCTCTTCTTGAAAGTAATATATTTTTCTTTACATAGATCAACCTACTCATTGGACTTGTGATGTCCGAGGACATATTATAATTTTCCTTGTGTAGTTATGTTGTCTTATCTATTCTAGATTTATGTGTTTAAGGATATAAGAATTTTGGATGTAAACTTAAAAGGGCTATATAAGAGGCCTATAGAGATGGATTAAACTAGCACATCATTGCTTGAGTAGTATTAAAAAGCTTAGTGAAGCTTGGGAAGGGGGCTTTCCCCTCTTCTTTTCTCGAGGATCCACAAAATAGGCATATGGTGTACCAAAGACTGGTGTATGGAAGGGCTGATGATTCAACCCTGTTTCATCATGCACCTAGACCATATTGACTAGAGAGTGGATCGAGAGAGGTAACTTCACCTTTTCCTGCAACCACACTTTAGCTTGGCATTGGTATCATCCATTGCTAGGTTAAAGATTTAATATGTTTCAGGGTGTTGTGATGGGAAGAAAGCCAACTGCAAACATATTTACACCTTCATACCTTGCTATTGGTAAAATTAAGGAGGATGGGTCGATCTAGTCATGTTTCTAGATCAAGGAAACCTGATGCCAAAAGACCATCCATCATCATGATCCTTCACACCTTGTAGCATGTAATAGGCGATACCAATGGGAGTTAGGCTGATCTGGCCATGGTTCTAAGTTAAGGAACCCTAACATCGGGAAACTGCCACCACCGTTACCCTTGCACTGTATAACTCATAAATTCATGATAAAAATGGGAATTGGGTTAATCTGGTTGTGGTTCTAGTGTTGGAACTCTCCCCACAACCAAGTTTTGTAATTCGTTACATTGTAGCGGGAAAGCCCGTGAAGGAGTGATCACTTCGGTGTAACATACACTTGGTTTTCTATTGTGAAAGTGACTATGGGCCTTGCAGTATGACTTGAAAAGTTCATTCAGGCTTGGGAGAGGTCACATGGGTACTGGTGTGACACTATGATATGGCTTCTTTTAATAAGCCAAAAATTATAACAAGGATAACTTTTGATCTGGGACTCAAATTGAAATAAATTTTATATTGTCGAAAATATCTCGACAAGTTGGGCGCAATGGTATTATTAGAGTTAAATTCCTTGGAATTCCAAAAATGAGGTTTTGGTAACCTCATCTTTTTGATTGACCTTGGTGATCAATTCAATCAGGTAACACCTTCCATAGCCATAAAATAATTAAGGGGGTCGAAGGGAGTGTTATAAAGTGGTATCCAATGCTAGGTTCAAACAATGAACCTGACAAGATTCACACAGAAACAAAAAAAATATTATGATAGTTTTTATGTAAATGTTGACTTTAAAATTGTAAATTTCATGGTTTCTAACCTTGATAGAAGGCTTACATGTATTTTTATTTTATGTAACCGAAATGGGTTTTAGATGTGTGAACAACATCCAAACAACATGATTAGTGTTAGCATCCTAATATAATGAATTCATATTTTTATAGTTGATTTATTTACTAGTTGTGTGTGTGTGACAACACATAAGAAGAAACAATTTTCAACAAAAATGGAGTATAGTATGAATAAAACCCATTAGGAGCAATAATAATAGTCAGAAAAAAATTGCCCTGATTGAATGGAATCCCCTAGGAGCTTGAGGGCTAAATTGAGGAGTTGAAAAGAAAATAATGAAAGACTCATTAGAGAACAAGAATATAATACAAATCTAAATACAATGCTCCTATAAAATTTTCCATACATGCAAAGGTTGTGGCAACATGGACCATTGCTAGAGATATAGAAGGGTTTCATGATGAGAAGATCACGAAAAAAACCTCATAAGTTTTGGAAGAAGGAAAGGGCATTGAAATATTGGGGTTGTGGAGGAGAAAATGTGTTCCATGAATTATCTCATAAACAACAACAAAAGGAAAACCAATGTAAACACTAGACACATGGACTATGAACTAAAAATGCATAAACTAGTAAATCAAAGAGGAAGACCTTGAAATGTTGGGCTACAAAAATAAACACATTGCTTATTACTACCCTTATAAGAAGCATGAGAGTTTGGAAAATATTGATGTCCAAGAGAATACATCAATCAACAAAGCACACAAAAGTGCATTGGGGGTAGGTACAAAAGCAAAAAAAAAATAGGAAGAACCCCTGGCAGTGACATTAGAGCACATTAGGAGTTGGTCGATGCTTGGAGAAATCAAGAAGGACAAGTCACCTACCTTTGGTGGTAGGTGAAAATAAAATAGGGATCCTACCTAGAAGATCTGTTGGCTTAATGGGGCTTGACCCAGGTTCAGAAGTGATTTAGCCAAGTAAATCTCGGTACTACTGGCCCTTTCGGCAATAGTCCGCAGAGCGCGGACTGAGGTCTCACCCGAAGTAGTATGGGAGGGTGCTAGAACTAAGTTTCCGCACCCTGGAGACGTATGATATATGGCAATAGGGATTCGACCCAACCTTAGCACTTACTAGGCTACATGCACCAGCGGGCACGTTGTGCCTTGTGTTACCACCTTCGTGCAGCTCTAGCTGCAACACGACCTGTGTTAATTACCCAAATCTTCCTCGATTAGGTTCTGTTCACTAATTACTTAGAACATTTTCATACATAAACATTCATATAAATGTTTATCAAGTGTGTGCATATAAATAACTAGATAACAATTAATGCATAATATCAAACATATATATCCATGACCATATGCACAATATTTTGAATCCAACTGATCTTTATTAATAATTCTTTTCAAGTTCCATTCAAGTACAGACCCATCTCCACCCTGCACCCTCAGCTGCAGGGATCTGCGCACTCAGCTACGAACTCTACTAGGCCTCTACACACTCAGCTGCAGAGCCTCTTCCTATTACTACGAACCAATACACTTCAGATCCACTTCTATCCTCTAATCATGCCTTCGCATCTATCTATTACTTTCTTGCCAAAAAAACTGTCTTTACACTTGGAGCCTCACTCTATTTATACAATCCCATGGTCCGCAGACCATGGGTAGGTCGACACAACTTTACATTAAATTACATTATTTTAGGGTAGACAACCCTATGACTCATCCTAGACTTTCGCGCTCTGCGCCCGCATTTGGCAGAGTCTTTACATTACACTGACCAAAAATCGGGCTTTAAACCCCAAAAACATGATGTGGGGGGGATCTGCTGCCCAACATGATCTTTAATATAATAAAATGTCCATGGTAGTATATTGATATTTTTAAACTAACATGTAGATCTAAGGTAATATACTTGCGTAAGAATGCAAGTGAGAAGGTTTTTCTGGAACTATTTAGAAAAAATTTGGGATCTTAAGGTTGTTATAGACCTTAAGAAAGACTCTAACAAATATTTGTACATGTGATAGTAAAGTTAAGTGAAATTTATAAACTAAATGTAGACAAAGATTTTAGATAAGTAAAATCAAGTTGTACATTGAATTGCAAGACACCATAAGCATGAGAAATCTAGGGGTTGTTGCAAATATCTAAATATATTCTTGACATGTTGTATAATTGAGGTGTCATATCTCACACGTGGATTACTTGACTAAAAATAATGAGAGTGTAAAAAATTGATGTGCATGTGAATGCACAATAAATGAACCCCATAGTTGTTAAAAGAAAGGAATTTGGGCTGCAAGCTAGAGAAAATTTGAGGAAACTTATTTATATGTGTAATAGAATGGTTATGTGCATTCATGTGATTTATAACCTTGATGAAATTACTAATGAACTTGGAAGTTTTCCTTGCAGAATTGCATTAGAGGACATGTATGGATAAAGGATCAGTTAACGAGGACTTAACTGTGTCCATATGAACTAGCTGGACAATGATGTTACAATTATGAAAATTTCTTAAGAAATGAGTTTCCTTAACTAAAATTTATGCTTAGTTGATATATTTTATTTTTGAAATAATATGAATGTTTAAATGGTAAGAAAATAAGAAACCAATACTTTCTATGTTTTTGGTAATACATTAAGGTTACCTAATGAATTCCATGTCACATGGAATATTCATATGGAAATTTTGCAAGAATGATCTTGTGCTATTAACTACCACATCAAAGAAAGCAGTGTGTTGATGCTTATGTTTATGAGAATTGTTGTCTGAATAATTGAAAATAATAGAGGTTGAAACTGTGACTTTGAAAAATAACAACATATGAATAGCTTGGATTGTGTGCATGTATGGCACCTGCACAGCGTAATCTATATGCACATGTTTGGGTGCATGAATGAAGATATGTTTGAATATGTAAATTGGATACATAACCCAAATTCCCTTTAGGAAATTTCATTGAAACTTGTAAGAAGATGAATTGGTAGAGTTATGAATAATATTTTAGGTTGAGATAATTTCAGGGATTTCTAAATATTGGAACATAAAATATGATAAATTCCACCTCAATTCCTTGAAGAGGCTTCAACCAAGAATGTTTGTGATGGTAGCAAAGTAAGTAAGGGAAGAAACAATCAAAGATAAAAAGGTAAAGGAAAGGAATTGTGTAAGAATTCCTTTCAGCTGAATTTGGTATCTTCTGTTTCAAAACAAATGCATGTATCACATGGATACCCAAGAAGGAGTATGCTTAAGGCAAGAAGCCTTCATTTTGAAAACATTCCCAGGACTTTTGTAAAGGACTAGCCCATTGTGGTGACACTAGAACCTTGTGATATGCATTGATTTTTATGAGTTGTGTCATGAAAATGTGTTGCATTGTTAGATAAATTCAAAGGGATGCTCTAGCTATAAGATTCTATCAGTCTCAAGACTCTGCTTGTGCTAGGAAGCCTTACCAAGGAATGGATTTACCAATGCATTGAGGAAGTAAAGAAGGGGATGTTTAAACTTGGAAGGTGTGTGACTACAAGAAAGAGGAGACTTGAATGAATTTGGTTTCAAAGATTCATGTACATACTCATTGGGATCAAGTATACATTGGGTGTGTCGTATGAATACAATGAGTTGGATGTGTTCCTTGTGGAATCCTTTAGGAGCAATGGAAAATAAGGTAGGAATGTCTTATAATGCCAGATGGTATAGAAGTGACTAGAGCATGAATTATGAATGCAATAGATTGAAGTGGAAACTAAGGACATGGAATATGATGCTAATGTTAGATATGCAATTATAAAGCTCATTTTTTAATTTTCATTCTTTGTTTATAGAACACATAGGATAGTTTCCTTTAAGAGGGTGGGGTTTGTAACGTCCCTCATTTTCCCCCCGTTTTTGTAATTTTGAATTGTTACTATAATTCCAACATTGGATCCATGAATGAATAAGATAATATATTGTAACACATAAAATAAATTAAATGTAAACTTAATTGGCTGGCCTAAATGGAGGGACGCCATGGATCCAAATCTTCGAGCGGGAAAACTTGTTGCATGTCATGAACAAGCTTGTAACCAACCACTTTGAATTCCTAAACCGCTTACTGACCAATCCATCCACCTATGATAATATAAGTTATAAGATGGGATTATGTGTTTTGGGTTGAGGACTCCACCCATCTCCACCTTCCTTGTGGATCGAGGTTGGGGGGTGATACCTTGGGAAAAAGGGAAGACATTCACGTAGAGAAAGAATATGGGAAGAAGGGGAGATAATAGGTAGTCGAAAGGGAACATAGAGGAGGAAGAATGTTTTTAGAGAGAGAACCATACAAAATGGAAGAGTGAATTTGATTCTCTCTTTGAGAATGAAAGAAAAGTTAATGCTTGGCATGAAGCGTAGGAGTAATTGGAGCATCGATGGTAGAAAAAAATTGTGTTGAAGCCACTAGACTGTGTGTTCTAAGCCTAAGTGGTAAGTGAGAGGCTTAGAGGATGACTGAGTCACTGTGATGTTTGATGTATAGCCTATATACCACTTGGATAGGGAAATTTGAGCCACTATGGTGCTTATGGGAGAGTTTTTAAACCACCTAGACAATGGGTTGTAGACCATTGTGATTCTTGCTATGAAAAATCAATTATTAAACCAATTGAGTAGTGGATTCAACCTCCTAGATTGAGTAATACCCGCTCTAGAATTTGGGTGAAGCCCTGTGATTGAACTTAGAGAAGTAAGTGAATAATTGTGGTGCTTGTTTTATAGTTGTTAAACCACTTGGACAGGGCAATCTAAGCCATTTTGGTGCTTTTCTGAGAGCCATTAAATGACCTAGACAATGGACTGTAGAATCCCAGTGATTGCTATGAAAAGACAATTTTTAAACCACCTAAATAGTGGATTCAACCTCCTGGACTAAGCAATACCCCATTTGGACCTCAGATGAAGCCCTGCAATTGAACTCAGAGAAGTGGGTGAGTCACTATGGTGCTTATTGCTAGAGGGAAGTTGAAAAATGACCTTGACAACAGACTCCAGCTCTTGAGTGTCTACCAATCTTTGGTGTGAATTTCCTTGAGCAAGCATTCCCTCAGACTTTGGATCCGACTTGGGGGTGGTAAGTTGAAAGAAAGATGCAGTATAGTTGGCCTATAGTTGGATGGATAATGGAAGTCCCTCCTTCAATTTCCAACCATCTTAAGATACTCAAATAAGTCTATTGCATTTATGTATTTGAATAATGAACTGTGATGTGCCATGAATTGCACATGCCTAGTATGAACTCTCACATATCTATACACGTTACTAAATGCCTACATAGTGAAGCTTAAGTGTTATTCTTAGGATTGGTAGTAAAGAATTATTGTTATGCCTACGTATGAATCTCATTACAATAATCTAAATTGTGTCATTATTTGGCACTGGCAACCATTACTTCTATCAAACATATTTGTAATCAAATTTTTTGAATGAACACAATGACCATAAATAAGCACTTAGTAGAATTGATAAATGAACATACCTTTTGTGTGTTTTGCACATTATTGAGATCGAAGGACTACTTCATCTGTAATATCCATGTGGCAGGATCCTTGCCATCAAACTTCCTCATATCGATTTTTGGAATATGGTGAGTCTTTGATCCAACATTAGAGTCTATGGAATCATGATTAACATTTCTTTTGTTCTCATCATGAGTTTCCTTTAGTACCCTTTCACCCTT
>Ga0068628_1000011_pt1 | contig 29713 bp, 23 predicted proteins | sample InSIn2gowninarea_FD_77431 | JGI IMG/M metagenome (GOLD analysis project Ga0068628, IMG submission 77431) | Clean room microbial communities from NASA Spacecraft Assembly Facility at Jet Propulsion Laboratory, Pasadena, California, USA -... ... | reverse complement strand
TGTCGATCAATTCACGAAGAAAGTGACTGAGTATAGACATTGGAGCCGCCAGGAGAAATCAGCAGAATGGTTGCGTTATCACAGTCTGTATCCAGGTATGGAAGGTTTTTTATCCCAGAACACCCTGCCTATATATATAGTGACTGCTAAAGATAGCAAATCAGTTAGGGAAATACTGAGCAGTGCTGGAATCAAATTTGATGAAAGCCGAATCTTTGGCGAACAAAACGTAAAAATTGAAGCTTTACGCCAAATTACACATCTCGAAGGGATTCCCCCTCACTGCCTTCACTTCTTCGATGACAACATTCTGAATGTGGTAGAAGCCCAGAAAGCTGGATATAGCGCTTACTGGGCGACCTGGGGATATAACGCACCCGACCATTTTCACATTGCCAAAGAAAATTCTGTCATTAGCAGTAGTCTGCCAGAGTTTCTTGAAAATCAATTGGAGGTGTTACACCAATGAAGTTCTTACATTGCATGATTAGAGCCAAGAACTTGGAGTCAAGTCTGGACTTTTACTGCCATAAATTAAGGCTGAAACTTCTAAGGTACAAAGATTATCCACAGGGACGTTTCAGTTTGTACTTTTTAGCAACTGATGAAGATGCGCCAGAAATTGAATTGACTTACAACTGGGACGAACAAACCTACACTCAAGGCAACAATTTTGGACACCTAGCATATCTGGTTGATGACATTTACGAGACTTGTCAGCACTTGCAAACGAATGGAGTTCAAATCCTGCGCCCTCCTAGAGATGGTCGTATGGCTTTCATCAAAGATCCAAATGGAATTTCGATTGAATTACTTCAGGCGGGGAAATCTCTTCCTCCAGAGGATCCTTGGGTGTCCATGCCCAACGTCGGAACGTGGTGATTTTTCTGATGCCGATCGCCAAAACTTTTCACTTAACTTGTTCTAGGAAGGGAGCTAATGACTAAGTTACAAGACGAACTAACCGTAACAAAAAGCCAAAAACAGCGCGAACGTTTGCTTCGGATTCTCGTTGCAGCAACATTCTCGATCTTTTTTCAAGCATATATGGTCGCGCCGCTCATCCCTCACCTCTCGGAAGCATTCGAGGTTTCCAGTCAGACAATTGGACTCATCGTCCCAGCATACTTAATTCCCTATGGGATAGCGTCATTCATATACGCTCTACTCTCTGACTACATTGGACGTCGGCGGATTATACTGACTTCACTCCTGGCTTTTGTTGTCCTAACCAGTCTCACGGCGACAGCACAATCAGCCTCGCAAATGATTTTCTGGCGCTTTCTAACTGGGCTAGGTGCTAGCGGTGTCATTCCGTTAGCGCTGATATTGATAGGGCATCTATTTCCGTATGACCGGCGCGGTCGTCCGCTTGGCTGGATATTCGGGGCAATGGCTGGAGGCATGGCCTTCGGTTCAACCTTTGGTGCTTTACTTGAGCCACTCGTCGGCTGGCGTGCGATCTTCCTTGGAGTTAGTATTTTTGGGGCTTTTGTCCTGTGGCTGCTCTTACCGTATCAGCATCTTTTGGGGGACGCAACGCCACCGACCGCTGGTAAATTTCGTGACCTGTTCGCTACATTCAAGAGCCTACTTGGGTCTAGGCGGGGACAGCGAACCTACGCCTACGTACTTCTCAACGGAGTTTTTCACTCAGGGGTCTATACGTGGCTTGGGCTATACTTTGAAGATCGCTACAGTTTGGGGTCGGCTAGCATCGGTCTTGCACTCCTTGGGTACGGAGTTCCAGGGTTTTTGCTTGGTCCAGTCATTGGACGAGTTGCAGATCGGTGGGGGCGGAATCGATTGGTGCCTTTGGGCTTTGGAATTGCTGGAGTCTCAGCGGCAATTTTGATTTTCGATATCCCTCTGATAGTCGCTGCTCTGGCGGTAGCAAGTCTATCGCTCGGCTACGATATGACACAGCCCCTGCTGGCTGGGATTGTCACAACCTTGGGCGGAGAGCGCGGCGGGCAAGCGATGGGGCTCAATGTTTTCACTCTATTTACTGGGTTTGGCGTTGGCAGCTTCCTCTTCGGTGAGGCGATGAGACTGGGCTTTAGTACAGCACTGACGGTCTTTGTCGCTGTCGAACTGGTAGCTACCCTGGCAGCAATTCCATTGTTCCACTCGGAAGGCTTAAATTTAAAGCCTAACAACTCACATTCTCGGTCTTGCTAAAATACGAAGCCTGGTTTGGGCAACACTATGTGGGCGATAATTACACAAAAGACAGCCTAAAACCAAACCAGCTTCGTGTTTAATATTTCCTAGGATATAAACTAATCTTAGCTGAACAATTCTAGAAAAAATCGGGTTCTTTGCATTTGGATATCCGATTTTCTGAAAGCAAGCCAGATTACATTCTTTACAGCCTTCACAGGATTTAGTATTAATGTCAAGCGATTTTCCTCGATTGAATCCTCACACAGGTAATCAGGCAGGACACTGATACCTAGCCCAAATTCAACAGCTTGGCGAATGCTTCTTAGGTCGGGAATAATTAGTTTTGGCTCGACAGCAATCCTTCTACCAAACACGATACGCCAAAAACGCCTAATAATCGCAAGATCTTCATTATAAGAAATTATCGGTTGCGTACTCAGCCATTTTTCGAGAAGAATTAAGTCTTCCCTTGAGGTCTCTAGTGCAATTGGCATATTTAGCTCTTTTGATCCGACAAGCCAAAAGCTTTCCTCAAATAGGGGGTGGTAAATTATTTCAGCCTTTTGGATTTTGAGTGTGGAAACTACCAGATCGAGATTGCCAGAGATTAACTGTTTAATCAAATTCTGTGCTAGCCCGAATGTCACTGTGTAGTGGTTACTTTCACTCTTAGGTAACCTGCTAAGAATCTTTTCTATAAAAAACTCTTGTGGCGCACCAAGTCGAACCAGATAGGGTGTGGAAGCTGATGACATTTTGCTAACCACTGACTCAAGCTGCTCAATGGAATCAGCAACTTGATTGTAAAGTCGTATTCCACTAGAGGTCGGAACCATACGTCTTGGGGTTCTTTGGAAGAGAAGAGTCCCAAGAGCCTTCTCCAAGGCGGTAAGGTGCTGACTAACAGCTGGTTGTGTCAGATTAAGCACTTGAGCAGCACCCGAGACAGTACCAACCTGATAGACCGCCATAAAACTACGATACCATTCAAAACTAACCATAAATATATTTATAGATAAGTCATAAATTTATAATTTGATTTATAAGTAAAGTCTACCTAAGATGAAAGCAGCAGACAGAAAACTGCCTGTGATTTATCCCAAAGCTCTTATTTCAAAGTCAATTCAAAAAGAATAGAGATGTACAAGTTTCAGCATTGCAATAAAACCATTATTTCTAAGGATTACTTAGGAGCATAGTGTTGCACTTCAAGCTGAGGCACTGAAAGTTACAGTCTGTCTACGAAGTCAGTTTGGCGATCTACCGAATGTTGATCTGTCAATCAGGGCTGGAAAAAAGTTTATAGATTTACACGGCTACCAAACTATTGTGACGAGTCAAGTAGGAGTGGGTTCTTCATATACTGCCAAGCTGTTACTAGCCAGTATATGAAGTGAAAAGTAGTTATTTTCCTCGTTTTCTCTGTGAACAAATTTTTGCAAGGTAGAGAGAATATGAAAAAAATTCTGGTGATTGAAGATAGAGCACAAACCCGGAACCTATTTCTAGAATGCCTCAAAGCTGAAGGTTTCTACACTATAAGTGCTGAAAACGGTCTTATCGGTGTCCAGCAGGCACAGGAACATTTACCCGATTTGATAATTTGCGACATTATGATGCCTCTACTCGATGGTTATGATGTCTTAACTACGCTGCGCCAAGACATTGACACAACGACGATTCCCTTCATTTTTGTCACAGCTAAAGTGAATCGGACTGACTTTCGTAAAGGTATGGAGCTGGGAGCGGATGACTATCTTACTAAGCCTTGTACTGTAGAGGAATTACTGAGGGCGATCGCCACTCAACTGGAAAAACAAGCAGCCCACCATCGTTGGAGGGCTACAAAACCAAAGCAAGTCATAGAGGCATCGTTTACTGAAGCTGAGGCTTTCTTCGCAAACTCTAAGTCAATGTTTTCGTCAATTCCTCAACTTAGTAAAATATTGGATTTCATTGAAGCCAATTATCACCAACCAATCACACTAGACGACGTGGCTCGGTCAGCGGGTTACTCTCGAAGTTACTTGGCTGATTTAGTGAGAAGCCAGACGGGACAGACAATAAACCGTTGGATTGTCGAGCGTCGAATGGCAGAAGTTCGCTCGTTACTCCTACAAACTAACCGTTCGCTAGAGGAGATTGCAGCAGCAGTGGGTTATCAAAATCAATGCCATTTCTTCCGCCAGTTTCGTCAATATCATGGGTTGACCCCTCAAGCTTGGAGAAAGATGCAACAAACTCAGTTTGCTACCAAGAATCAGACAAATTGTTAGTTTTATCAGCAGATTGTACATTGTTATCTACTTTTTAAATCCCTAGACTATTGAACATCAACTCTTTTCATTCTACAGAAGTCAGAGGGTTTTAATAATTAAAAAGCGACATAAATAATGATAGCAAAATAGCTTTCTGAAGGCGGAAAGAGCAAGATTAAAAATAGTTAAATAGTTCGCAGCATTATTTATATTTGCTGATTACTCAGTATGTGGTGCAGCCAAATAATTCGCTTAAATGACAAGATTTATTGTCAAGTGAAATTCAGTTTAAGGAGAATTCAATCAATGATTGTAGTCATGAAAGCTGGTACTCCAGCAGAAGAAATTGAGCGAGTTGGTCAAGAAATTCGTAGCTATAACATCACCCCAGAAAAATGCGTAGGCGATCGCAAAGTAGTATTTGGATTAGTAGGCGATACAACGACTATCAATCCTCAACAAATCCAAAAACTTAGCCCTTTTATCGAGCAAGTTATGCGGGTAAATCAGCCCTTCAAACGGGCAAGTTTAGAATTCCGCAATGGAGAACCGAGTTCTGTATTGGTAGAAACGCCCAATGGATTTGTTGCCTTCGGTCAAAACCATCCTATAGTTACATTAGCTGGACCTTGCTCGGTAGAAAATGAAGAAATGATTGTCCAGACAGCTAGGCAAGTCAAAGCATGTGGTGCTATGTTTTTGCGCGGAGGAGCTTATAAGCCACGCACTTCTCCTTATGCCTTTCAAGGACATGGTGAGAGTGCCTTAGAGTTGCTGTCTTTAGCTCGTCAGGCTACAGGCTTGGGTATTGTAACTGAGGTCATGGATACAGCCGATCTAGAGAAAGTAGCAAAGGTCGCTGACATAATTCAAATCGGCGCCCGCAATATGCAGAATTTCTCATTGCTGAAGCGAGTCGGGGCTATGAATAAGCCAGTTTTACTCAAGCGAGGGATGTCTGCAACAATTGAAGATTGGCTGATGGCGGCTGAATATATTTTGGCCGCAGGCAATCCAAACGTGATTCTGTGCGAGCGGGGTATTCGCACCTTCGATCGCCAATATGCACGCAATACCCTAGATCTTGCCGCTGTACCTGTGTTGAGATCGCTAACTCACTTACCGATTGCGATCGATCCCAGTCACGGTACGGGTAAAGCCGAGTACGTACCAGCAATGTGTTTGGCGGCGATCGCTGCTGGGGCAGATTCCTTGATGATCGAGGTTCACCCCAACCCAGCTAAAGCCCTCAGTGATGGTGCTCAGTCTCTTACACCAGAGCGATTTGAACAATTAATGCAGGATGTAGCTGTAATGGGCAAGCTGTTCGACCGTTGGCAGCAAACACCTGTAACAACTGCAAGACGAGAGCATCGAAATATAGTTTCTTCAGTCGCTAGTGTTTGACATTTTGGCGGAAGCCAAACTTGCCAGTAGTAAGTAAGAGCGACCTAACTGTAGCAACCTGAAACCAAAAAGTTTGAGGCAAACAATTGCTAACAAGTTACAGCAAACTAACAGTAACCTCTCAATGAATACAGCATCTCTATCTATCCATCAAACTCCTGTTGTTTCATCACCCAGCATTAAGAATGCAGATGCCGGTGTAGTTTTAGGTACTAAAAACCTCACAATAGACGAAGTAGTGAGCGTGGCACGTCATGGCGCATTGGTGCAGATAACCGAGCAAAATGATATCTTACAGCGCGTCCAAGCATCTTGTGACTACATTACCAATGCTGTTGCTGCTGGCAAGCCAATTTACGGCGTAACGTCTGGTTTTGGGGGCATGGCAAATGTGGAAATTCCATCTACAGATGCAGCTAAACTACAAAACAACGCTATTTGGTATCACAAAACCGGAGCAGGGCAAAAATTACCGCTAGCTGATGTTCGCGCTGCAATGCTCTTACGTGCCAACTCGCACTTGCATGGTGCTTCTGGTATCCGGCTCGAACTTATCCAGCGGATGGAAACGTTTTTGAATGCTGGTGTCACACCACACGTATATGAATTTGGCTCGATTGGGGCTAGTGGCGACCTCGTACCATTGTCTTACATCACTGGTGCATTAGTTGGTTTAGATTGCTGCTATAAAGTTGACTTCAATGGTGAAGAAATAGATGCGCCAACAGCACTAAGTCAGCTTGGTTTACCACAATTGCAACTACTTCCCAAAGAAGGGTTGGCGATGATGAACGGCACTTCAGTAATGACGGCGATCGCTGCTGGCTGCGTTTACGACACTCGTATCATCTTAGCGCTGGCAATGGGCGTTCACGCTCTATTAATTCAAGGTTTGAACGGCACTAATCAATCGTTTCACTCGTTTATCCACAATTGCAAACCACATCTTGGGCAAAAATGGGCAGCAGCCCAGATGCTCGAACTGCTGACAGGTTCGCAGTTAATTCGTGACGAGTTAGATGGCTCTCACGACTATCGCGGCGAACAGCCCATACAAGATCGTTATTCCCTCCGTTGTCTTCCCCAGTATATGGGACCGATAGTTGACGGATTATTGCAAATTACCGAGCAAATCGAGATCGAACTCAACTCAGTTACAGACAATCCGTTGATTGATGTCGAAAATCAAGCCAGCTATCACGGTGGTAATTTCCTCGGTCAGTATGTAGGTACAGCAATGGATAACCTGCGCTACTACCTTGGTTTGTTAGCGAAACACCTTGATGTGCAAATTGCGCTCGTCGTTGCACCGGAATTTAACAATGGGCTAACACCCTCGTTAGTCGGGAATACTCGCCGTAGAGTCAATATGGGGCTTAAGGGTCTACAAATCAGTGGCAACTCAATTATGCCGCTATTGACCTTCTATGGAAATTCAATTGCCGATCGCTTTCCCACCCATGCAGAACAGTTTAATCAAAACATCAATAGCCAAGGGTTTAGTTCTGCAAATCTAGCGCGCGCCTCAGTAGGAATTTTTCAACAGTATATGGCGATCGCCCTCATGTTTGGGGTGCAAGCGGTCGATCTACGTACGTATGCGATCGCCGGTCATTATGATGCCCGCTCAAGCTTATCTCCAAGTACGTTGCAATTGTACGCAGCAGTCCGCGAGGTAGTTGGCAAGCCACCCTCGGCTGAACGACCCTACATTTGGAACGATGACGAGCAACCGTTAGACATCCATATTGCTCAAATCGCGGCTGATATTGCAACTGGCGGTCGGATTGTGCAAGCAGTTAACGATATCTTGTCTAGCTTAAAGTAAGTCTTTTAAAGATTATGAACATTGCACACCATGTAGAGCGCGGTTGTCGGTTTTTTCCGCATAAGTCTGCATTGCTTTTTGAGGGTAGGTCTTTTAGCTACAAAGAACTAAATCAGTTAGCGAACCGTGTTGCCAATGGTTTAGGCGGTTTAGGAATTAAACGAGGCGATCGCGTAGCTTTATTTCTGCCCAATATTCCCGAATTTATCATCTCCTATCTAGGCATTTTAAAAATAGGTGCTGTGGTAGTCTCAGTTAACGTCATGCTGAAAAGTGGTGAGGTTAAATTCATCCTCAACAACTGCGCGGCTAAGGTACTGATTACTACAGCAGCACTGCTGGAGAATGTACCAGATGAGGAGTTACCCGACCTAAGACACATTGTAATTGCCGCAGGTAACAGCACAATAATTAATCTAGAACAATTAATGTTTAGTGCTTCACCAGAAGCACAGGCATTGGAACTGGGTCGTGACGAGCCTGCGGCAATTGTTTACACTTCAGGTACAACCGGATTTCCCAAAGGTGCTACCCTCTCTCACGGCAACGTAATTTCTAACATTTACTCGAAAAATCGTTGTTGTAGGATGCGATCGGAGGAGCGCTTACTACTTTACCTCCCACTATTCCACTGCTTTGGTCAAAACGCTATCCTCAACGCCGGGCTAAATGCTTGCGCCACAATTATTTTGCAACAACGATTTGAGCCAGAGCAAGTCCTCAGAAGCATTGCTAGTGATGCTATTACTATGTTCTTCGGCGTGCCGACAGTGTTTATCAAACTGCTGCATACGAACTTGTCTAACTACGACATGAGTTCAGTTCGCTACTACTTTTCAGCCGCAGCACCGATGCCGATTGAAGTTGGGCGCCAGTGGCAAGAGAAGCTTGGTTTGCCGATTCATGAGGGATATGGTTTAACCGAAACATCACCATTTGCCTGTTATAACCACGATTTCAAGTACAAACTGGGGTCAGTTGGCACTCCAATTGAAAATGTAGAAGTAAAGGTTGTCAATGCTGAGGGCATGGAAGTTCTGCCAGGTGAGTTAGGCGAAATAGTAATTAGTGGTCCTAACGTCATGCTGGGTTATTGGAATCGTCCGTTGGAAACTGCTCAAGTATTGACAAATGGTTGGTTGCATACAGGCGATATCGGCATGATGGACGATGACGGCTACTTCTACATCGTCGATCGCTTGAAAGACACGATCAACCTTTCTGGCTTCAAAGTGTATCCAACTGAAGTAGAAAACTTAATCTATACTCATCCAGCAGTCGCCGAAGTCGCTGTATACGGTACTCCCGATCTAATCAAAGGTGAAACGGTCAAAGCTGACATTTTACTGAAAACTGGTTTTATGCTTACAGAACAAGACATCATTACCTTTTGCTCTGAGCGGATGGCGACTTACAAAGTTCCGCGTACTGTAAGGTTTGTCAACGCAATTCCCAAAAGTGCGACGGGCAAAGTGCTGAAACGGCTATTACGCGAGACTGCTGTTACGACTAAAGAAACTGTCTTTCCCCAGTCATTGATGAGTAGTTAATTGTTTCCCACCCGCGAACTAATTGCAGCGATCGCGTCTTTTTTCGGGCGTGCATCACTTCACCCGAATAACGCCAATTGTCAAGTGTTTTAATTTCTTGAATTGACAAATTATGAGTGCTGAATTTTATTCTCCAAGTATGAGTACGGCTGAAAAGTTTGCACCAAAAACCTTTGTAGAACTTGAGCCATCTGAATCTTCCATGTTTTCTCCGCCTAAAGCTCCTTTGTTGCGTCAGCCTCAGCTATCTCCTCACGCAAATACTACACCACCATCTTTTACAGTTGCCGAAACTGTAGTTAAAATGTTGGCAAACTTAGGAGTAAGCTATGCTTTTGGTGTCTCTGGCGGAGGAGTTGCGCCCCTGTGGGCAACATTAGAACGCAGCCCGATCCAAGTGCTTCACTTCCGCCATGAAACAGGAGCAAGTTTTGCTGCTGTCGAGTCGTACTTTGCTAACAATCGCCCAGTAGTAGTGTTTACAACCACTGGTCCGGGTATCACTAATGCACTAACTGGACTACTTGCTGCACGTTGGGAGGGAGCGAAGGTAATTTTCCTCTCTGCTTCCACCGCAAGCCCGCAGCGCGGGCGGTGGGCTTGTCAGGAAACTAGTGCCTACACTATGCCCATTTCAGGCATTTTTACTTCAGGAACGCTATTTGATTACGCCACTACTCTAGAAAGCGATGCTGAACTGCCAGAAATTGCTCGTCGCCTGGCGCTCGGTTTAACACAACCTGGTGGCTTCGTAGCTCATATTAGCATTCCTACAGGCGTGCAGACAAGTTTGAGCCATGCATCTTTGCCTAATGTAACTCATACTCGTACCACAGTAGCAACTGCTAGTGCGGAAGCGATCGCCGAATGTGTAAAGTTACTGTCTGAAGGCTCTTTTGCCATCTGGGTTGGCTTTGGCGCACAAAGTGCTACAGCAGAAATTCGGCAACTTGCTGAGAGAACGGGCGCAGCAGTAATGTGTTCGCCACGCGGTAAAGGGATTTTTCCTGAAGATCATCCTCAGTTTATTGGCGTTACAGGTGTCGGTGGTCATGCATCGGTTTTGACTTATATCCAAGAGCAACGTCCCTGGCGCACTCTGGTACTAGGAACGCGGCTTGGTGAAGCTACCTCGTTTTGGAGTCCGGCAATGATTCCTGAAAAAGGATTTATTCATGTTGACATCGACCCGAAAGTGCCAGGAGTGGCATATCCATCTGCTGAGACATTTGCCATCCAATCTGAAATTGGCACATTTGTGCAGGCGTTGTTGTCACAGTTGCCAACAAGTTCTCATCGCTCGCTGGTGGGGACAATACCTCGGCGGGAACGCCAAGCGATCGCTCTCCAAGCAGACGGTCCCGTACGACCAGGTGTATTGATGGAGGCTATTCAACGCGTGATTGTCGAGCAAAGTGATGCTGTAGTCATGGCAGAGTCAGGAAACTCTCTGGCGTGGGGAACTCATACCTTGCAATTTGCCCAACCACATCGTTACCGCGTTAGCACTGGCTTCGGAGCTATGGGTCATTTTGTTACAGGTGTTGTAGGTGCAGCGCTGGCAAGAAATGGCAAAGCTGTTGCCATAGTCGGGGATGGGGCAATGTTAATGAATAGTGAGGTCAACACCGCTGTGAAATATCAAATTCCCGCTGTTTGGATTGTTCTCAACGATGGGTATTATAATATGTGCCACCAAGGAATGGCATTGTTAGGATTTACAGGTGTAGATGCAGAGATTCCGCAGGCAAATTTTTGTGGGATTGCGCGGAATATGGGAGCCGACGGCATCCGGGTTGAGAGCGAGTCAGAACTAGAACTTGCGTTAAGCAAAGCGATCGCCTCTCCCGTACCGTTTGTTATTGATGTGATCATCGATCCAACTGAGCCAGCACCGATTGGCAGTAGGATTCAGAGTTTGATCGAGCAAGGAGCTACAAAATTAAAAGGAGGTACACCATGATGCTCTCACCAGTAGGTATCCGCTCGCTTGCAGTTACCTTTCCCAGTATTATTCGGACGAACGATTATTACAGAGAGAATTATCCACAACTGGTTGCTGAGGCAAAGAATAAAACTTTATCAAAGGTGTTTTCACCTACAGCAGACACCCGCAGCAATGAGTTTGATTTGGAGATGACACCATATCTGTCAGACCCTTTTCGCGGTACTGTCGAACGGCGGGTACTTGGTGCTGGCGAGTCCTCACTGACGCTATCGTATCGCGCTGCTTGTGATGCCCTTGCGGCGGCAAAGCTTACTTCTAGCGAAGTCGATTTGATGCTCGTTGCGACAATTTTTCCAGAGCAAATTGTCCCTGGCAATGCAGCTTTCCTAGCATCTGAACTTAGTTTACAAGGCGCTGCGTGGAATCTTGATTCCACCTGCTCAAATGCTGTTGTTGCCCTGCAAACTGCCTGTGCGCTGGTAAGAGCAGGAGAATACCGCAATGTCTTAGTGGTGATTTGCACAAATTATTCTACCTTTACTGATGAAAACGATACCCTCTCATTTTTATCTGGTGATGGGGCGGGAGCTTTTGTAGTTAGTGCGCTCGCAGCAAATCAGGGTGTCTTAAGCACTAAGATTATTAATACTGCTTCGACCTGCGGCACGTTTTTTAACGAATTAGTTACGGATACACAAGGCAACTCAAGAATGTTTATCCGAGCAGGAAAAGGTGCGGGCAAGATGCTCAGTGACACGGCTGTAAAGTTTGTGCGTGAGTGTTGCTTGAGTGCAATTTCTGCTGCTGGCGTAACTATAGAGCAAATTGACTTTTTTGCTTTTAATACACCTACTGCTTGGTACGCCAATGTTTGCGCCCGCGCTTTAGGCATTGAGCCACAGCACACAATTAATCTTCACGATCGCTATGCCAACATTGGTCCAATGCTCCCCCTTGCCAACTTATATCACGGTGCGCAAGCTAGTAGGATTCGGGAAAATGATTTAGTGCTTGTTTACACGATTGGTTCGGTATCTAATGCAGGGGCAACTCTCATGCGTTGGGGCGATGTTGCTTTAGGTCCTGCTCCCGCTCCTCCGGTGAGTTTTGCGAGTTTTGAGCATCAGGAACAGAAAAGTCCTGCTCTGCATTAGATGGTGTTGATGTTCATATTGATAGAACTGCAGGAGGTGAATATGGAGTGGAAAGTGCGAGCGATCCGAGGCGCAATAACTGTTACAGAAAATTCTGTGGCGGCAATTCAAGCAGCAGTAAGCGAACTACTAGATGAGTTAGAAACATACAATCAGCTAGATCCTGCCGAGATTGTTAGTGTTACTTTCTCTGTAACACGCGATCTAGATGCTATTTTCCCAGCAGCGATCGCTCGCCAACGTCCTCACTGGCGCAGTGCACCTTTGTTAGATGTGCAGCAAATGTACGTTGAGGGTAGTTTAGAGCGTTGCATTCGGTTGTTAATTCACTTCAATACTCCCAACCCTAGTATCAAGATTCACCATCCCTATTTGCGCCAAGCTAAAAGTTTAAGACCGGATTGGATATCATCTCCAGCTACCTTGCAATTGCAACCAGTAGTTTAACTGAAGTGGATTACGTAAGCAAATGTAAATATTATGCAGTGTTTATGTAAAACCTTCAGCTATCTGCCGATAAGTCTATAGAGATTTAAATTCGGTCTTAGCTTTCAGACCCGTAAAACCAAGTCAAGAATTTATTACTTAAATCGGGAGATTGTTTTCAAGATTGCCTTCAGCGATACCAAATTTTTACCCCCTACCATAGCTTTTGTTTAAATATTGAGAAAATTTTGAAATTTTGGCAACATACACCAGTGAAAATGAATGTTCCTCATAGAATAGCTAAAGCATTAGTTATTGGTATCACTATCGCCCTTGTTATAGTCGCAGGTCCAGTAATTGCCCAGGATCGCGAGCATCATAGGCAAGAGGGGTCCTCATATCAGATGCCCAACAACGTTCCTAGTACCAATATGAGGGCATTTTTCGATCATCGTGACATTCGTCCCTCCTATTCTCCCTATCGTAGTAGAGGTCGGATAAATCGCCCCCCTCTTTACCTAAAAGTTCCAAGAATTCGAGCTACTGTCAGAAAGAATGTTATTGACCTGACCCCAAGAGAGAAAAAGGCATTCGTTGCAGCTATTTTGCGGCTAAAGAATGCCTTTATAGAGGGTAATCCACTAAGTATCTACGATCAATTTGTTGCCGATCATGTTGGCTCAATGGGGATGATGTTGTCTACAGCGACAGGTCCGGCGGCTGGATATGATGCTGCCCATGAAACAGCAGCATTTCTACCTTGGCATCGGGAATATTTGGCTCGATTTGAAAAAGCTTTGCAATCGGTAGATCCGAGGGTAACAATTCCCTATTGGGATTGGACAGACCCTAAGGCGCTAGACGTTATCTTTCAAGATGATTTTCTTGGCTCCAATGGTAAGGGAACTACTATTAATCTTCCCGGACTTGGAAGCTTTGCAGGAGGGGAGGTTCAGTCTGGTTATTTCTCTAAAGCTAATGGGTGGAACTTGAGAGAAGACTTACATATTAACCCACTGACTAATGAAACCATAGGCACATCGCTTTTACGCTTTCTTAGGTTGCCCCCTGGGGATAGATATCCCCTATCTGAGGCAGAAGTCAACCAGGTTTCGGCGATCGACGACTATAACATTTTCCGTCCGGCTTTAGAAGGATTTGTAAGAGATGACCAGGGGAACTTGTTATTTACTCAGCATAACTACGTTCATGGAGTTGTAGGTGGAGCGTTGTTTGACCCTGTAACTGGAAGACCTAACCCTTTAGGCACTATGTCTAACATTCTCAGTTCTCCTAACGATCCAGTCTTCTGGCTGGTACACTCAAATGTAGACCGTCTATGGGCTGAATGGCAAGATAACGGACATGGAGGGAGGAATTTTTATCCAGCTACAGGGCAACCATTTGGAAAAAATCTCAACGATCCAATGTGGCCCTGGGACGGAGGTTTATCTCAGCCAGGAAATTTAGGTCCAGGAGATTTTGCGTCTTTGCTAACAAGTTATGCACCAGACGACATTGTTACACCCTCAAATACTCTAAATTACAGGAAATACGGCTATATCTATGACCCCAGCGATTACCGCAAGTGGCAGTGGTGGAGAACTAGGTAATTATCGCTGTCAGTAAGCTTTAGCCTGCAAATAATCTCAAGGCAGGGGCGTTATCAACACCATATTTGTAACGCTACCCAAGCTAGCTCGATGAAAATATATTTAACAATTAATGGAGGCAACACGTCATGTCTATTCTACCTAAATCTACACAGGTGCTTGTTATTGGCGGAGGTCCGGCTGGCTCAACTGCTGCTACTCTTTTAGCCCGTGAAGGTTTTGATGTCACTCTATTGGAGAAAGAGGTAGGAGCGCGTTACCACATTGGCGAATCACTCCTACCTTCATCTTTAGAAGTTTTCGATCTACTAGGCGTACGAGAGAAGATAGATTCCTATGGTTTCCGGCGCAAGTCAGGAGCATTTTTTGAGTGGGGAGCTTTGAAATGGGAACTCGATTTCGAGCAGGTACTCAATACGTATAGCTTCCAAGTTCCTCGCGCTGAATTTGACAAGCTGCTTTTGGATCATGCAAGCAGTCAAGGAGTCAAAGTTTTTGCAGGAACAGAGGTACGCAAGCTATCTTTCGATGGTGCTAGACCGCGAAGTGCTACTTGGTCACAAGCTGCTATGGGTAGTAGTTCTGGCGAGCTATCATTTGATTTTTTAATTGACGCTTCAGGTCGATCGGGTTTAATGTCAACGCGCTACTTACAAAACCGACAGTACCATCAAGAGTTTCAGAATCTTGGCATTTGGGGTTACTGGAAGGGTGCAGACGTTGAGAAAATCCGTCCCGCAGGTAGCACTGTAAGCGCTTCTCTCAATGATGGTTCCGGTTGGTTTTGGGCTATTCCATTACCTGATGGTACGTTGAGTGTAGGTTTAGTAATTCACAAGACAAGTTATAAGGCGAAGCTAGCTGCTGTAGGGTTGGAGGAAATGTACTTAAGTGCGATCGCCGACTGCCCTTGTGTAGAGAAACTGCTTGCCCACGCTGAGTTAGTATCACCCATCAAGGTTGAGCAAGACTACTCTTACACTGCTGAAAGCTTTTCTGGACTGGGTTACTTAATCGCTGGAGATGCCGCCTGTTTCTTAGATCCTTTACTTTCAACTGGAGTTCACTTGGCTACGTTAAGCGGAACTTTAGCAGCAGCAAGCCTAGCAAGCGTGCTTCGCAATCAGGTGACAGAGGAGCGAGCTTCCGCTTATTACGACAGGAGTTTTCGACATACCTACCTACGCCTCTTAGTGATTGTCTCATCTTTCTACGATCTAGTTCGCAAACAAGAACTCTCTTCTAAGGAAGCCCAGCGACTTCCTCGCCCCAATGAAATTAGCTTTGACCCAAATACTGCGCTTCCAAACTTCATGCCTGGAATTGAAGATTTATCGAAAGCTGAAGCAGGTCTTTGCGATCTGGTTACTGAAGAAATGTCGAAACTACTAGCTACCAGTTCTACACTTTTGGAAAATGTAGAATCAACCGCAATGCAGGGCAAAGCCCACGCGATATCAATGGATAGTTTATTTGGATCGCTGTGGCAAGAGCTATTTTCGTGGAAATTACCAGAAGAAAACGGTTTGCGTGTTGTAACGAACCCGCACTTAGGGTTAGAGCGCATTACCCAAACAGTTGAAGAAAGTTCATCGTTACCGCTGCTTCATGCATAACCCCTAATGGTAGGACAGAGACACCCTGTTAAGTGAAGTTGCGATCGCCGATATCTAAATGGCTGAGTGAGAGTCGCAAGATATTTCCGTCTGTTGCCAAATCTCAGCACTTGTATTGCCAGAAGCATTGTTTAGTAGCTAAAGCCGATCCAACAACTTCAACCTACATTTATTTAAGGAGATTTTTTCTGTGTTTACTCTAAGTAATTTATTAATGGCTCCTCTAGGGGTAGGACTTATCTTGCTTGCAACATCTAATCTAGTGCAAGCAGCAACCTTTTACGGAGAAACACAGCCTTTAGGAAATGGTTCTATACGCTCTTTTGTTGAACTAGATAATATTGGGAATCCTGCCGAGATTGGTATAGCACTTACCCCAGAAGCGTTGTTTTTACCTACTGACGATGCTCAACCTGATATTAAATTGGCAGTCTCCTTGCCACCTGAAGTTTCAGCTACGCCGTTCAACTACATTGATGTTACCTATCGCCCGCGTGGTTATCCAGGTTTACCAGCAGTATTTGATGTACCTCGTTTTAGTATAGATTTTTCCCTACTTAGTCCGCAGGAACGAGATTTAATTTGTCCAAATTCTGACACAAGCGGTCCGCTACCTGCGTGTATTGGGGATGAATTGGCACAAGCAATCAAGACACCAGAACCAGGTACTCTCCCTGAAGGTCTTGTGACCGATTCTTTTGGAGAGGCGGGCTACGGAGTACGTTACTATGACACTGACATCTCCATCGACCCTTTGACTTCGTTCTATGAATATGGATTTTTCGATGGTAGATTGAGTTCAATGGATGTTGTGGTCACAAAAGCTTTGCTTGAGACGCAACCTGATTTTGCCTACCCGATTAAACTACCAACCTCTTATTCTAAAAGTGGGTATTATCCAACTGACTACAAAATCATCTACGATCGCACTAGTCAAGAATATAGAGTTTCGTACAGTGGATTGACTTATCATTCCGTCCCCGAACCTTCTGCGACCTGGGGGTTATTAGCACTGAGTGCTTGGTTTACAGTTTTTAAAATTAAAAAACGACTGAAAAAACAGAAATTAGCAGTCGATAGCAGTAACTCGTGTTCTGCAATTTCCTCTAATTTAGGCTAAATAAGTTCCCGATTGGGATACTTATAACAATTTTATGCAGCAGTTAATTTGACAGAAATACCATTCTCAATATGCTTTGTAATCTCCAGCTTTTGAAGTTTCGGCTTACTAGTTCACCTTAGCTATGCATTCCCAAATACACATTGTGAGACATCAAGCACCAAATACATTTCATCTTTGGAGGGTAGCGTTCTATGGCTAATAAAATTTTATCTGTCGTGCCTTTAGGAACAGTGTTGATTGTGGCGATGACAACGAGTGTAGTGCAAGCAGCAACCTTTTATGGAGAAACAAAGCCATTAGGAAATGGATTTGTGCGCTCTTTTGTCGAATTGGACAAAGATAAAAATCCCTTAGAAGTTGGCGTAACACTCACCAAAGATGTACTACCTTTACCCACTGAGGATGGTCAACCTGATATCAAATTTGAGCTTTCTTTACCTCCTGAAGCTTCAACTACTGCATTCGACCAAGTTGAGATTACCTATCGTCCACAGAATTATTCAGGTGTTAGAACAATCTTCGACGCGCCCCGCATTAGCACTGATTTTTTCCTGATTACTCCCCAAGAACGCGACGCTATTTGCCCAAATTACCAAGTAATCGATCGCTTACCCACTTGCGTTGGGGAGGAGCGAGAGCAGGCGCTCAAGACACCAGCGCCTGGTACTCTTCCTGAAGGTTTTGAGATTGGAGTAGTGCCAGAAGCGCGTCATGGAATACGTTATTTTGACGGCAAAGCACCATTGCCTATTGGAGAAATTAACGGCGAGCAGCAATTGACCTCTGTCTATAACTATGCAATTTTCGACGGCAACCAATTAACTGCTCTAGATATCGTTTCCTCTAATGCTTTTCTTGAGACACAAGCGGATTTTAATAGTCCAATTAAACTCCCCACATCATTTTCTCAGAGTGGATATTATCCAACTGAATATAGCCTAACCTATGATGACACTAGTCAAGAATACACTGTAGCGCTAAGTGGATTAACCTATCGTTCTGCTACCCCTGTACCGGAACCATCTTCTATGTTGAGTATAGTTGCACTTGGTGCTTTAGGTGCTGTTTCTCTGCTAAAGCGAAGGCAAAAACAGACTGCTTAGGGTTAGACCTCAACTAATGCACCAGTCTTAATAAACTCAAGGTAATAGATAGTGTCTTTCTAGAGTTTTTGGGAATTTAGCAAAAATCATCCCACAGTAAACCGTATTAATAACCTGACTGCGGTGCGATCGCCCCAATTTGCTCAAAGAAATGTTTACTCCCGTGCAAGTTTTGTAGTACCAAAAGAGCAAAATTCGTATGTCCAAACATATGGTCAAACATATAGCACAACCAACTATCTCTGTTGAAGTAGCCTCGACTGCCGATCCAACTGAGACACCAACTACAGCCCATAACATTATCGACGTGCAACAAACGACCTGCTGTATAGTTGGTGGTGGACCTGCAGGGGCTGTTCTATCACTGCTCTTAGCGCGTCAGGGTATCCCTGTAATGCTGCTGGAAGCACACGAGGACTTCGATCGCAACTTTCGGGGTGACACGATTCACCCGTCGGTGATGGAAATTATGGAAGAACTTGGTTTAGCTGATCGCGTACTTCAACTTCGTCACACTAAAACCCGCCAACTAATCTCTGAAACTGCCAATGGATCTGTGACGTTTGCTGACTTTAGCCGCCTGAAGACTAAGTATCCTTACATCACGATCCTCGATCAAGTACACTTTCTCGAATTAATCACAGCCGAAGCAAAACGCTATCCGAACTTTCAATTAGTAATGGGCGCAAATGTACAGAAACTGATTGAAGAAGATGGCATGATTCGGGGTGTCCGCTACCGAGGAAAGGGGGGTTGGTATGAAGTGCGGGCTTTACTTACAGTTGGTGCGGATGGGCGCTTCTCCCGCACTCGCAACTTAGCAGGTATGCAGTTGATCGAGTCTGCGACACCTCCTATAGATGTTCTTTGGTTCCGCCTACCCCGTAGACCTGATGAACCTGAGAATGGGATGGGGCGCTTTGGTCGCGGTCGCCTATTAGTTCTAACTAATCGCTTTAATTATTGGCAGGTTGGTTATATCATGCCCAAAGGAAATTATCGACAACTTCAAGCTGCTGGGTTAGAGGCATTGCAACAATCTGTTGCCGAAACTATGCCAGAGTTAGCCGATCGCGTAAAGTCTTTAAAAGAGTGGAAGCAAGTTTCGCTGCTTTCAGTTAAAGTAGGTCGTCTTTCCCGTTGGTATCGTCCTGGTTTACTGTTGATTGGTGATGCGGCTCATGTGATGTCTCCTGTAGGCGGAGTTGGCATTAATTATGCAATTCAAGATGCTGTGGTAGCAGCGAATGTTCTTCGCTATCCGCTTAAGATTGGTAAGGTACAACTGTGCCACCTAGCAGCAGTGCAGCGCCAGCGCGAGTTGCCAACACGGATTATCCAGTGGTTTCAATCTTTAGCCCAAGAGCAAATTATCGCTAAAGCCTTCAAGTCAGATAAGCCGTTCGCGCCACCGAAAATTATGCGTCTGCCAATTTTACGGGATCTCCCTGCCAGGCTTATGGGCTTTGGCGTTTGGTCAGTTCATGTAAGAAACTAGTGCAGCTAGTTTTTCACTAATGTGAAACGAAATATACACGTTTAGGTAAGGGAATATGAATAAACAAGAAAACTTGCCAGTGATGCAGAGCAGCGAACATGAAAATATACAGGCTGTGCAGCAAATGTACGCTGCTTTCGCACAGCATAACTTGCCATCTTTACTAGAGATAGTCGCAGACGATGTGGAGTGGTCTATAGCTAAATCAGAATATAGTTCGCAAACAGGTGTATATCGCGGTGTCGAACAGGTTATTCAGGTTTTAACTAGCGTTGGCGATTTAGAGTTACAGCAATTGCAGCCACAGGAGTTTATTGCTCAAAATAATCAAGTTGTAGCGATCGGACACGCTTTAGGTCGCCTTATATCTACTAATATTTCCGTTGAATACGATTGGGTACACGTGTTCAATCTGCGTAATAGTAAGATTGTGAAATTTAGTGCTTTTTTTTCTCGCTAAATCTTTATCCCCTAGTTAGCAAATTTTCATAGCAAAGCAATTCTTATTTGCGCTCGCCACGGCTTTTCGCGGTGCCTAAAATTGGTTTTGCTGCAAAGCGTGCCTCGGCGCGAAGATCCCGTGGTAGGCTGAACAACCCGCTGGTTTGACCTTCTCCCTAACCCCTATCCCTAAACTTTCCCTTACATAGGGTTGATTAGTGCTAGGTGCTTGGAGTGCAGTTTTCAAACTCACACAGAACGCAAGATTGACTCAACAGACGATTGTTCTGCTTTTGAGTCTCACTTAAATTCGCCGCCTCTAGGCTTCTTGTGTGGTAGATGGATATTGTCACTCCCGCTGTAAGCCCTCAAAGCCTAAGTCCACTTTACCAGTTAAAACTTTATGCGTTACCCCAAATAACCCATGAGCGTGTTAGACCTCCACTCCTATACCCAAAGCAGGGTTATTAGCATAGCGATCGCTTACGTGGGCATACAGTGCGGTAGTTTTAGTGTCAGAATGACCCAGCAAATCTTGCACCTGCCGCAAAGAAGCTCCCGCCTGCAATCCCAGCGTTCCTGCCGTATGCCTCAAACTATGAGCAGATAAAGTTCTGCCTTCTGTATGCTTTAGCCCAGAGGCAGCCAAATAGAAATCCACAACAAAACGAATGCCGCGTCGGGATAACCTTTGACCTCCGAACCGATTGCCCACCGCGACGAACAAAGGACTTGATGGGGTAAGAGTTTCCCCTGTAGCCTTCCTCGCTTCTAAATACTCCCACAGCACTCTTGCTAGATCGGGACGCAGAGGTATGGTTCTAATGCTGCGCTTTCCTTCTACTCTTAGTCCCCAGTTTGCAGAGCAGCGTACCAAATCCTCTACGGAAGCTCGGTGCATTTCTACAGTACGCGGTCCTTGCAATGCCATAATCGCCATTAGCGCCCTATCCCGCAGACTTTTGATGCTGCCGTCATTGGGGATAACTGCTAAAAATTCTTTTAGCTCCATTTCATTGAGGTAAGTAATGCGCTCTGCCGCGTCCTGTTTTTCTCGTGGAGGTTTAACACCTGTAGCTGGGTTTTCTTTAATTAGTTCTGCGGCAACGGCGGCAGTGTAAAATCGACGAATTACAGATAATGTTAGGGAAATCGTGGCAGGCTTTTGACCTTTTTCCTCAATTAAATACCGACGGTAAATTTTAATATCATTGGTGGTTGCCAGGGCTGGGTTAATTTCTTGCCGAGCGCACCAGCTAATATATTGAACGAGTCTTCGGCGATAAGTATTAACAGTATCGGGTGCCGCATCGCCATTAGCGACATCAAGAATGAGGAAGTCGGCAAAGGCATTGAGCAGAGCTTCCTTTGTAGGTAAGACCGCCAGGCGATTTCTATTCCGGGGCGATCGCCGTATCTCCGGCTTTGGCTTATAAGACATACCAAGAAATTCCTCCTCCATCAAGTCTACTGCCGGAAAATATTATTTTTCCGGCAGTAGACGTATAGACGAGCGCGATATCGGTTTGTGAATAATTTCCTAGGGTAATAAAGTTCTTATCCACTCAGGTAGTTCGCTAGCTCGTTCAATTACTTCTCCATTTTCAATAGTTAGTAATTTTTGATACCCAACTAAGGTGGAATTATCAAAGATTGAGGCGTTATCAGCGTGTTGTAAAGCCACTAGCAAGTTAGCTAGACTACGTGTATATCTGCGGCGAATATCTTCTTGCGGTACATTGTGTCCCCCAGTTACAACTCTTTGAGCTACACGCTCAATGCAAGTCTGCACGTTATCTACGCCAACATAGATAAGATTGATTTGCCATCCTCTTGTCTTGGCTTCTACCATCATCCGCAGATAAGTGTTACCAGACAGCGTGGTTTCTACGGCAAAGCTTTGATTGTTTGCTAGGTACGCACGGGCGCGGAGGATAGCTTGTTTCCCACCAGCAATCGCTGCTCCTTCTGGGTTTTCTCTTTGCAGCTTCCTTGCTTCCAAGTCTGGGTCGATGACTGGAACACGTAAAGCTTCAGAGGTAACGCGAGTGAATGTACTTTTACCAGATCCGTTTGGTCCGGCAATTACGATTAAGGTAGGTTTTGGTGGGATCATTGCTCCTAAACTTCACGGATAATCTCGCGCGTTCCGTCTTTTAGGTGTCTATATTCAAAGCAATGACCGTCAGCGAGTTCCACGAGCGGTACACCATCTCTTGAATAAAAAATAGGACGACCATTGGCCCAGTGAGTGGCAACTTCTTTCTTTAAACCAGCTTGAGCAAGCTGCTCTAGTTCTTTAGTCCACTGAGAGAATTCACTCTTCGTGTCGCAATAGAGATTAACCTTCGCCTCTGTCATCTTATTTTTCTCCTGACAATTTACTCGTAGAAGCTTTGCTTGTAATACATTTATAATACAAAATTATTTTCATCTTGCCCTTGAAGCGAGCGGAGTATTAATTAGATTATTACTAATCGTAAGTTAATAAATAATACTAACCAGGTTGACCGCTTTCATAAGCATAAATCAGTGCCTCGACCACTTCAGGTTTACCTTCAACTAAGTAGGACATAGGCGTGTGCCCCCCAAGGTCGGGATGAGGCGATCTCAAAAAGATCCGCACGTATTCCATCGAGCCATCTAAGAGTTCGCGCAACCGCATCACGAGTTTGACTAATCGCGCCATTTCATCTTGTAGCTGCTGTGAATCTGGGTTTTTTAGCAAGCCACGCGGTGTTCGGTGCAAAATACTAGCCATCTCCTTAGTCGTGAAATTGAGAGTTTTTGCCAGCCTTAAGGCATCGAACCGCCCAGTAGCGGGGTCGTGTGCAGCTAAAACGGTGTGTTCGAGTAGTTGAATCACAGGTGTTCTCCTATTAATACCTGTGACTTTATTATACTCCGCTCTGTTCTTATATTGTTCTTAGATTGTTCTTTAACTATAGAAAGTCGCTTCACTCATCAAATAAATGGGGAAACCAACTACCCTTGAAACTCGCCCTTGAGCCATCAGTTATTCCCAGGCGATCGCGGATAATCGCTTGCGTTCCGTCCTCCCATCATCGATATTCAAAAACAAAGACCGTTGGCAAGTTCGCGTGCTGGGTACAGCTTTGATAAAACGAAGCTAAACACTGGATTAATTAATATCCAATACCAAAACCCTGCTGCTTCTGGCGGCTGCGCTGTAATTGCTCCATGTCCTGCTTTAGATACCGAGCATAGGCAGAGAAATTTTCTAGATCCTGCTCGCTAAAGTTCCTCTGATTGATGGCAACGATACCGCCCATAGCTCTGCCATCAACAGCTTGATAAATCGGCTGTTCTTGTTGCTGATGCCATATGGTCAGAGTTGAGCCTCTCTCCTCAATGCGGTAATAGTTACCCTGAAAATAGCGGCAGTCCGAAGACTGTACGCCTTTTGTCTTGAGGATAAATTGCGCTGCATTGTGCAAGGAATACCCCCGTTCAATAGTTAACAGTCTCTCTTGTACTTCGGGTGTTTCCAGATCCTTAGATAGCTGCCGCATTTGTTGGCTTGATTGACTATTAAGCCACTCAAGATAATGCTTCGCCTCCTGCTGCCAAGCTTTGAAGATGGTACGAGCGGAGGACAGGTTTTGCTCGACCTCACGGAGATTTGCCTGGGTATGGCTTAACATCTGCTGTTTATAGTCAAGGATTTCAGCACTCGGACCAAAGGGGTTAAATAAAGACCTGGGCTTGCCTAAAAGAGCTAGTTCATCAGTTTGAAGTCGATGCTCTGTTTCCAATTTAGCTTTTCGCTGCTTGAGTTCGATAACTTGGTTTTTGAGCCTTTCACCGTGACTCTCCACTGGTTCGCGGGGACGAGTTTTGCGCCACTTGTATACCGACTGTACCGAAGCTGCGAGCGCTGCATCGCTGAGATTGAGCAAGGATTCTTTGCTGACCTGAGACTGGCTGATTATTTCTAAGATTATTTCTTTAAGAGGATGGGCAGTGCGATGAGGTGATTGTTGATTGCCTTGTGCCTGGGGTTGGGTTTCATTTTGTAGATAGCTATTTTCTGCCTTTGAATCGCTCTCTGACTGTGGCTTTACTTCTATTATCTCTGCAACCGAGAAAGTAGTTGGAATTACTTGACCTATTTGCACCACAGGGTCTTGCTCCTGTTTGGCTTGAATTAGTTCGCTAGCGTTAGCTTTGGCACGACTTGGAGCGATCGCCTGCTGGAGGGCGACAGTATTGCTGGCATAAATTTTCAAGTCATGGCGGACGCGGCTAACGGCAACGTAGTAAGCCTCTTTGCCCAGAAGTTTTGCATCGCGCGTGTCAACGCTCCAGATTGCTGCATCTATAGTTTTGCCCTGCGCTGAGTAGGTGGTGCTGACGTAGTTGTAATCTGCGTAGGCTAAATCTATTGCTCGGACTTGGCGCGACCATCCCTTGGTAAGAAGTGTAATCTCTTGCGTCTCCAGGTTAATATCCGTAACTTGAAATGTCTGCCCGTTAATCTGTTTGCTCTTTGGGTTGTTCTTGGTAAATTTGCCTTGTTCGCCAACATTTAGTTCGAGGGAGCGAAGTTGATATACCTCGCGGTTAACGTTTTGTTTGCAGCTACTAGAGCGTTCTTTGCCCTCAAGGTCGGTCAAGGTGATGATGTTATTACTAATATCTATACCTGTGACGCAGTAGGGTTCTCTTTTGAAAAAGTGTTTGTAGTCAACGTTGAAGGTAACGATATCGCCTAGTTCGTAGTAGGCAGCCTGTTTCTTTGCCCAAGAGTCAAGGTTTTTATTTTTTAGAGTTTGTACGGTTATGCTCTTTTGACTGAGGCTACCATCAGCTAAAAGACCAGCACGAATAGCCCCCGTAATTTCGTCTCGCTCCTGGTTTGTTGGGGTGAGGATGAGAGTTTGCGATCGCTCTAGGGGAGTGCGGGACAAGTAGTCAGAGGCAACAATTGCGGTACGTTCTTGTCGCTCTGCAATCTGCTCGATACGTCCACTCTGCTCTAAGCGCTGGTAAGACTCGGCAATTTTCCCTGCCGCCGCTAAGTCGATTACGGCTTTAAGTTCGGGTTCTTTTTGTCGTCTGCCTTCCGTCATGTAAGCCGTTTCTATCCCTGCTCGTTGCAGGAGTCGGAAAGGACAACCAGATTCAACGCTACTAAGTTGTTTGGTATCGCCAATTAAGAGCGCCCGGCACTCCTGCTGCTTGGCTTTGCTCAGTAAGGCTAGAGCTTGGCGGCTTGACATAAGTCCAGCTTCATCTAGGATCAAGGTTTCACCTTTAGGATGGTTGGGGGAAAGTAGGTAGCTGTCGAGGGTTTGAGAGGAAATACCGCTTTCGGTTTCCAGGGTGACGGCAGCTTCGGCACTGGGGGCAAGTCCCCGCAACTGCTGGTCATGAGCAAGTTCTCGCAGTCCACTGAGCGCGTAAGTTTTCCCCGTCCCCGCATCTCCTTGAATCAACATAATTCTGTCGGTGCTGGTGGCAGCAAGTTCTAAGGCGGCTTGTTGACCGGGGGTGAAGTTCTTTGAACGAGCAATCTGCTGGGCTGCTTTTAAAGTAGCGATGGGTTGAAGTTTGGCTTTGCCGTGCTTGGCAAGTAAAGCGATCTTTCTTTCCCGCTCTAGTGCCTGCGCGGTAGTTAATCTTCCGTCTTTTGTATCTAATAGTTGCCCGCTTAACCGTTGCTTTTGGATTTCTGTTTCAAGAGCGGTGAGTACGAATGCTCCTTGATTTTGCCGTAGGGCTTCCCGCAATAGTTGTTTGTCGCTGAAGGCTACGTCTCGTTCTAGGAGGACTTCTTGAGCATTGTGGATAATACTAGAGCAACTGGTAGGAGGCTCAAGAAATTCTTGGTAATGGCTGGCATAGTCAATACCAAAAGTTTGCGCTTGGGTGCGCCACTGCTGAGTGAGTGCGGCACGGTCAATTTCTGTCTCTTTATCCCTGCGGGTTTGGAGCGTTGCTAAGGCTCTTTTTTTGGCGCTGGCTTCTCCCCCCACTAGGGCGACAATCTGATTGCGGCGGCGGCTAAAAGAGGCTAGTTGCGTTTGACTATATCCAGTGAGTTCAAACGTTGCATCAGCTTTCCATTCGCTTTTATAGTTAATTCGTTGCAGTTCGTGGGCGAGGGTGTTGTGATAGATTGCTCCTACTAATAATTGATGATTAAAAATTTCTGAGTTATCGATAGTGCGCCACTTACCGTCTTGACACCGGGTTTGATTGAGAATGACGCAGTGGGTATGCAATTGGGGGTCTTGTTGGCGGCTGGTGTCGTGTTGCCACAAGGCAGCTTGAACAACGCCAGTTTTTAGGGTGCGGGTGTGCTTGTTACGGGTAACTCTAGTTTGGATTAGTTCTCGTTCGACGTAAGCTAGGGCAGTTTTAACAGCGGTGGTATGCGCTTCAATTATGCGCTGGTCGCCCCTAACTAAAGCTTGAATACTGACACTTTTGGGCGCTGAAAAAGTTAAGTCACATCCGGGTCTGCGGTTAGTACGTTCGAAAATTAATTGAGTTCCATTAGCGGCTTTTCCATGCAGGGCATCGATAAATTCTTGATGTTTAATTTTACCAGTAAGTTCCTGAATTTCTGCGCCTTTGCCATACCAATCGCTATGCTCAATTCCCTCGTTTTTGGCATAGTAATTTTCTGCTTCGTAGTAGTGGGCTGCTTTAGCCGCGTTTTTCAAGTTGCTAATAGTTACTACCATACAGAGTGGAGCAATAGGTTATAGTCGCGCCGTCACTTTTCATAAGTTAATTTACCACAATTTACAACAATTGCGTGTGGTGTGTAATCATATATTAGATTTTGGGACTGAGGTCGATTTTATTGGGGGTTCGGGGGGGCGGTAGCCTCCTGAGTACAGAATAAAGCGCACGCAGTAAGCTTTATTTATCTACCAATAGCAAGTAGCTATGTAGATGAATTTGGAGAGTATAAAATGATTAGTACAAGTCCAACATTTTTTTAATTAGTCCTAGGGCTAAGAAGCGCCATCTTCAAAAAATAATAGATTTAGCTATTGCCTCGCGTCCGGTTAGATTTTTATATTTTGTGTCAATAAGTTACGAGCCAATAAAGTGCCGAAATAGGAAAAACCTGGCATAATAAGTGCATATTAAAAGGCTTACCCGCGCTTCAGTTACAGGCTAACCTAAAGTCAAAATATGCCCAAAATTACCTTAGAAGTCACTGAAGAACTCGCAGCACAATTGGCAATTGTCGGCGATAGACTCCCCGAACTTCTGCAACAGAGCTTGCAGCAGCCAGTAATTCCGTCTCGCATCTACAGCTATATCCTTGGTTTTCTCACCAGCCAGCCTACAGAAGCGCAAATTGCCGCCTTCAAACCTACCCCTGAAATGGTAGAACGGTTGCAAACTTTACTTAGCCGCAGCCAAGCAGGTTTACTCACCGCTACCGAGCTTGCGGAACTAGATGAATACGAGCGCATAGAACATTTGATAATTATGCTCAAAGCAGGCAATTTACCTTATCTTACAAGTACGCCTTGAGCGTCACTTATATTCCCGCGCCAAAGCCGCAATTTTAGAGCGCACTCGTTCCCGGACTAAATCCCGCTCAAACTCTGCAAATGTTGCCATCAGATTCGTAATCAACCGACCTTGAGACGTGTTTAGATTGAATTGAATGCTCGCACGTAGCAACCAGCAATATACCCCAAGCGTGCAGTTGCTGTAGCGTTTGCATCAGGTCAATCGTGCTGCGCCCCCACCGGGTCATCTCAGTCACCAAGATGGCATCCATCTTCCAGGCTTGTGCCATTGCCAACACTTAGTAAGTTTCTAAGGAGACTGTAATTTTTTTGACTAAATTAATGAGAATCAATTGAAGCTTTAATGAACACTTAATGAGACTTTATTCCTCGCGCTGAAAACTCCCTTACATACCAACTAAACTGATATTTTGTCTCTAACCCACCCCATCAGGAATGAGAGGGGAGGCTACCTCCCCAAACCCCTCCAGAAACAAGTAGTCGCCTTTGCGACCGCACCTGACGCACCTTTTGGTACAAAAATACACTTCAAAGCCCTACACTAACTGCTTCTCGGCTATTTTTTTCTAGGGAATGAGCGTATATATTTAGCTATCTTTGCTAAAGTAAGTCGTAGTTAAATTGCCATAGACTTAAAGGCATAGATAAATCTGCTTCTCTTGAATATTATTGTCTCAAAGGAGAAAGCAAAACTAATGAATTTAAAGCCCTGCCGCATCATTGCTATCTTTAATCAAGCAGGTGGCGTTGCCAAATCCACCCTCACGATGAACGTGGGATATCACTTAGGAGCGAGGGGCTATCGCGTCCTCCTAATTGACATGGACCCCCAAGCCTCCTTAACAAAATTTATGGGCATAGTCCCAGCGCAGTTAGAGCATACGGTTTCCGATGCCATTGTCGAAGAGCTACCCTTGCCTATCCACAAAGAAATTCACGGCATGGACATAGCTCCTAGCAATAGAATTTTGAGTGGAGCAGAAATGCAGTTAGTTAGTGCTGCCATGCGCGACTTGCGCCTGAAAGAAGCCATCGAACCAATCCAAGACTCTTACGACTTTATCTTGATTGATTGTCCGCCTAGCTTAGGGCTACTATCATATATTTCTTTAGTAGCAGCTACTCACGTCTTGGTTCCCGTGGAAACCCATCTCAAAGCCTTTGAGGGAACTGATGAACTTTTGCAAACCCTAACCCACGTCAAGAACAAAGCTAACCGGAAATTGCAAATAATTGGGTTTGTTCCTACTCGGTATGCTCACCAAAATTCTGCCGATAAGCGCACTCTAGGAGCTATGTCCCAGCAACTTTCTAGCTGGGGCAAAATCTTTCCGCCTATCCCCCGCGCCACAGCTTTTGTTGACGCTACAGAAGAGCGAATGCCTTTAGCTATCTACGAGCCTAAGCACCCAGTTGTAACTGTTCTCAACCAACTAGCTGAAAATATGGAGTCTCTGACATGAGCCGCCCAAAACGTGGCGAAAAACCCTTTGCTGGGAAAATTTCTACCCCCGTTGCCTGGTTATCTCCAGTTGATGCCGATACTCCCGCATCAAGTGAATCTAAAGTCAAGCTTGTAGAAATTAATCCTCCCCAACAGCAACCCAGGCGCTATTTTGACCCAGACGCATTAAAAGAGTTAGTTTCGTCAGTTAAACAGCATGGCATTCTCCAACCCCTCCTAGTGCGTCCCCTCAAAACTGGGGGTTACGAATTAGTTGCCGGAGAAAGACGCTACTTAGCAGCTAGCGAAGCTGGCTTAACTGAAGTTCCCGTAACGGTGCGCGAGTTGACTGATGAGGAAGCTTTCCAATTTGCCTTAATAGAAAACTTGCAGCGAGCAGACCTTACACCTGTTGAAGAAACCGAGGGCATCTTGCAATTATTAGCGCTCCATTTAGGTCAGAGCGTAGATTCAGTCCCAACCAAGCTGCGTCAACTGTTTAATAGCGAGTTCCGTTCGTCAAGCCAAAAAATTAAAGAGCCGCTAGCAGCAATTGATAATAACGTTATTATCAGCCCAGATGACAGTACAAACCCACCAGGCGCAACTGAGCTA
>Ga0068628_1000009_pt1 | contig 31107 bp, 29 predicted proteins | sample InSIn2gowninarea_FD_77431 | JGI IMG/M metagenome (GOLD analysis project Ga0068628, IMG submission 77431) | Clean room microbial communities from NASA Spacecraft Assembly Facility at Jet Propulsion Laboratory, Pasadena, California, USA -... ... | reverse complement strand
ACCAATATAGATCCAATAAAGGAATTTGGAATAGAAACAAGAAAATTGAGTCTACTAATGCTATGATTATTGGATTAGAAAAAAATGGACAATATGAAAATTGAAATAATGAATGCTGTTAGTAAACAAATAGAATCTTTGAAGTTTCAACAAAAACTTGTAGAAGAGCAAGAGCCATTGGCTATTTTCTGTCCAAGATGTAGAAGAAAGCATCCTTTAAGAGAATGTCCTCTAGATATTAAAGAAACTGATAAGTGTGCAATTTGTGCAGAGAACCATGCTACAGAAAAATGTCCCTCCATACCTGGGCTGAAAGCTATACTTGAAGGAGGACAACCTGAAGCTGAATCATTGCATGCTATGGGAGCACAAAGAAATTGGCCTTAGGTAAGTGGAGGTATGGTTCCTGAACCTCCACCACAATTTTTTGGTTATAATTCACACTCGTATTCCTATCCTTACACTGGTCTCTCTCAACATTGGAAGCATGGGAACCAATATCAGTATGGAAAACCCTCCCAATCTTGGTAACAAGGATGGAGAGGGCCAAACCATTCACATCATTCCTATCCTTCACCTATGCAATCATACCCTCCTACATATGCACCTTACCCAATGCCACAACCATCATTACCTCAGCTAAGTCAACCTATGCCACCATTACCTTTACCTCCACCGTTTCAACCTTCTCAGCTGCCTGCTCAACCTTTACCCAACCCAAATAATAAAGTGGTGCAAATGATCCATTCTATGAACCCGCTTTCTTCATTCAGATATCAGAATATGCCAGTTGGAGTCAGTGATCTCCAATTGAGATCAGGGGAGGTAGTAACCTCAGAAAATCAAAAGAAGCCTATGGTAATCATCGATGAGAAAGGAGAGGAGGAAACTCCTAAACATTCTAAAAAAGATGACACCATTCAGCCTACCCCTATACATTTTGAGCCCTTGTCATCTTCTTCCAACCAACCTCCCTATCTAGGGAGGTTAGTTGTGGAGAAGAAAGACCCCATTCCTGAGTCTAGCTTGTCTTATGAGCTTAGGAACCTTTTTATAAAAGTACCTTTGCTCCAAGCTATTAAAGATATTCCCATATTTACAAACATCATTAGGGAGATCTGTCTCAAAAAGCTAGGAAGGAGAAGAATGGAACCTCAAACTATTCAATTTGTTGGTAAAGCAGCGGAGTTAATGGTGGGGTGTATGCACATGGAAAAATATACCGACCTCGGAAACCCTATTGTCTCTATTTAGATAGGTTATGTCCTTGTATCCAATGTACTTATATACCTAGGGGCAACCATTAATGTTATGACCAAGAAAACCATGGATCAACTTGGATTGGTCCATATTCGTCCTACTCCCATGGTGCTTGAACTAGCAGATAGATCTAAAATTAAACCGGAAGGGGTGTTGGATGATGTGGTTGTTTCCCTAGATTCTTGGGAATATCCCACAAATTTCATTGTGCTTTAGCCAAAGAATCCTATGGGAGGGAATCCCTTGATCTTGGGATGACCATGGCTTGCTACAGTTGATGCTTATATCAGATGTCGTTCTGGTGATATGTACATTTCCCATGGAGATTCCAGGAAAAAGGTCACCTTATATCCACTCGCTAGATCCATTCAGGAGCTCCAAGACACTTTATGGTTAGACTATAGTAGAGATTAGGAGACTCATCCTATTTCCTTGATGCATTAGAATGCTGAGTCCTCGCAAAAGGGTGAGATTCAAGACTTATTGAACAATCTAGACACCATGCCTAATTTTGAGTCATTGAGTTAGATTTTTAGTCTAGGTTTTCAGGAAAGATATGACTCTCTACCTCCATCAACACCATCTTTGGAGACACCTTTGTGTACTCTTGAGCCTGATATTACTCTTGTTGAGATTAGTCTAGGAAAATCCTTGTATATCAGTTCAAACTTGGATCCTTCTCAGCAAGAGCAGCTTGTGAAGTTGTTGCGAAACCATATTGATGCCTTTGCATGTGGTTATGAAGATATGAAAGACATCCCTCCTAAAACTTATACACACCATATTTATATTCAGGATGGAGCCCGACCTGTCTGACAACCCCAAAGGCGAATGAACCCAGCTCTAAGAGATGTTGTAAAGGAGGAATTGCAAAAACTCTTAGATGCTGATTTTATCTATCCCATTTTTGATAGCCAGTGGGTCTCCCCATTAGTATTAGTCCTGAAGAAATATGGGAGATGCTGCATTTGTATTGACTACAGAGAATTGAATAAAGCCACTCTCAAATATTATTTGCCCCTTCCTTTCATTGATCAGGTACTCGATACCCTTTCTGGTAAGAAGTATTTTTCTTTTCTAAATAACTTTAGCAGATATAACTAGATACAGATAGCACCTGAGGATCAAGACAAAACCACTTTTACATGTCCATGGAGTAAATTCTCTTACTGAGTGCTGCCCTTTGGGCTATATAATGCCTCGACTACCTTTCAGAGGGAAGTCTTGGCTATTTTTGTTGACCTTGAGTGTGTAGAAATCTATATGGATGACTTCTCTGTGTTTCGTGATTCGTTTAAGGAAACCCTCAAGAATCTAGAAAAAGTGCTTCTTTGCTACCAAGAAGCTCATCTCGCCTTGAGTGACAAGAAATGCAGATTAATGTGTAAGGTGGGAGTGGTTCTCGGCCATCTTATTTTCGAAAATGTATCTAGGTTGATCCTACAAAAATAGAAGTCACTTTGAGTCTCCCTATACCCAAAATTCAAAGGGAAGTGAGAGGTTTACTAGGACACGTGAGCTGCTATATGAGATTCATTGAGAATTTCTCAAGCATAGCTACCCCCTTTTTTGACTTTTGGCTAAAGATAGCGAGTTTTCTTGGTCCACAGCTTGCCAACAATCCTTTGAGACATTGAAGGAAAAATTAGTCTAGGCACTAGTGTTGAGAGGACCAAACTGGTCCCTCCAATTTCATATTTCCTCTGATGCCTAGGATATTGCTATTGGCGCAGATTTAGGGCAAGAAGAAGACAAACAATCTTACGGTTACTGAGAAAGAGTTTTTAGCTGTAATTTTTTCTATTAATAAATTCAGACATTATATTACAGGATATGAAGTCTTTGTACATATTGACCATTCCGCAACAAGATATATGATGAATAAACCATTAACTAGTGGTAGAGTGACTAGGTGGTTACTATTGTTATTTGAATTTAATATTACTATTGTTGATAGACCAGGAAAATCAAATGTAGTAGCAGATTATCTTTCAAGGTTAAATAATCCTGGTGAAGCAATTCCTGTTGATGATGAATTTCCTGACGAACATCTTTTTGCTGTGTCAACAAAATCCCCATGGTTTGCTGACATAACTAACTATTTAGTCACTGGAAAATTACCACCTCATTTATCCGCTCATGAAAAGCGGAATATCATTCATAAAAGTCTTGCATATTCCTGGATCCAAGGAGACCTCTTTTACATCGGAGAATATCTCATCATCTGTAGATGTGTAAGAGAGGAAGAAGTGTTTGACATTTTAAAATCTTCCCATGATGAACCTTGTGGGGGTCACTTCGTTGATAAGCGCACTGCATACAAAGTGTTACGAGTTGGCTATTTTTGGCCTTCCTTGTTTAAGGATGCCAAACAATATGTAAAGTGATGTGATAGCTGTCAGGGAATTGACGAGCCTAATCAAACCAATGAAATGCCTTTATGTCCTCAAGTTATGATTGAGCCTTTTGAAAAATGGGCCATTGATTTTGTAGGACCAATAAATCCAACATCATCAAATAAAAAGCATATTTTGGTTTGTATAGATTTTGTTACGAAATGGGTAGAAGTTAAAGCTATTTATTTTGCTAATGAAAGAGTTGTTGTTGATTTTTTATTTACTAGATTTGGTGTGCCTAGAGAAATTGTTTCTGACAATGGACCGCAGTTTATTTCTAATCTGGTATAGGATGTGATGGAGCAGTATAAGATACGACACATGAAATCTACACCATATCACCCATAAGAAAATGGTAAAGTGGAGTCCATGAACAAGGTGATTGAGTCCATCTTCACAAACACAGTAAATATGCACAAAAAGGATTGGGTTGAAAAATTACTGGAAGCATTGTGGGCCTATCAAACCACTTGGAGTAACAACATAGGACACACACCATATGAGCTGGTATATGGAAAACAAGTCCTCTTGTCGATAGAATTCCATATCAAGACTTTGAGAATTGCAGCCCAATCGGGGCTAGATCTCTCTGAAGCACAACAACATCGTCTTCTACAGTTAAACGAGTTAGATGAATTATGAAGGGATGTTGTTCAGGAGAACATCTTGGTTCAACAACAACATAAGAATTGGCATGACAAGTCCATTCAGAAGAAGCAATTCCAACCAGGTGATTGGGTACCCCTTACAAATTCTAGATTCAAATATTTTAAAGGAAAATTCCATACACACTAGATGGGACCCTATGAGGTGGTCAAAGTGTTTGAAAATGGAGCGGTAGAAATCAAAACTATTGATGGATGAAATTGTGTGTTCTTGGTAAACGGGCATAGATTGAAGGTATATTTTCAGCCCCTTACTAAAGGAGATTTTATGTAACAAGTCCAACAAGCATTTGAAAAGGAGTTGGCAGGTGGTAACACCAACCTATTTAATATTTGATTCCTTCTTGTCCTTATTAAAAAAATAAAAAAATAAAAATAAAAAGAAGAAAATGAAAAAAATAAAAAGTATAAAGAGAAAACTTTTCCTGTAATTATGAAAATCAGTTGACTGACATGATTGCAGAAGGATCAACCTGAAAACCAACATGCTGGCAGGAAGATTGAAATTTTAAATAAAAAGGGAATGTTACTTGATTTTTAAATATGTTGGCTGCCACCAAGAAGAAGCAGGTTCATGAAACCGAGCACTTACCCAAGTTTGGGGTAACTAGCATGGACATTTTTATGCAAGTAAATGCTTACTTCCCGCTGTAGTTATTTTTTTCCTACACGAGTGCAGGCAGATTTCGAGGTAAAAACTTTGCCTTTCTTCTATTTCCCATTTTGAAAATTTCCACTAGTTTCTTTCCTAAAATCCCCAATGAATTACCTTCCTCTTTCTTCTAAGAAACTACCCTTGCCCAATTTTGTAAAATCCCTCTTTTCCCTATATTTTTTTTCCCACATCCCGTTTCGTTTATCCCTCTTGGTGATATTGTTTTAGGAATTCTTGCTGTAATGTTCCTTCCCATTCTAAATAAATTTACCCCCTTTCCGTCTTCTTTATTCCCTCATAAATTGATTGCAGAATTTGTTGCAATCAATCTAGAAGGCATGCTCGTGAAACACCAAAGGATGGCAAATAATTTTTTCTTGTATAATGAGGAATTTTTTTTTAAGTCCAGCTACAGAACTATGTTCTATCATATTTTTTTCTTTGGTAAAACTCCCTGGTGCAAGATGCGTAGTGCAAGCAGGTTTAGTGCAGGAACACAACTGACTGTGAAAGCAAGTAAAATTCACATAGTCCAAGAGTGTTTTATCAAGGATATTTATGGATATTTACTTTCCTGCACATGAGTACTGATATATCATAGCATTGCATGTTTCAATTAATACTATGTTTCATCATTTACTGACTTAGGAAAAATATTTAAAGAGCAAGGTGTATAGGGTTTTGAAATTGAATTTTTTAATAAGTGTTGAATCATGTCTTGATTAAGTTACGAGGCAGATTGTGGGATAGTACTATTGTCCGATAGCTTGTATTCACCTGCCTTGAAATAATTTCACATTTCTTGTCCATTATTACCTTACCCCGTAACCCAATCATTGTAACCGTTGTGCCACTGCCGCATAAACCTCCACTCCACCTAATCATTATGACTTACCTGCAGTAGGTTGATATGAATCTGCACCTAGTATGAAGAGTTATTTTCATTATGACCCAGTGAGTGGGATTGAAAAGACGGAGGGTGAAGAACCTCTGGCATAAAGATCTCGGCAAAGTGTTGGTGTCACTCGCTGGAATTCCTCCGAGAGTGTGGTCTAAAAGAGTGAAGTGCAGTTCGAAATGGAACCCATAAGAAGTGAGTCGTTGTCTTTGCAGGAGATTGAGCAAACCACAAAGTATTAGAACAAGCACTATTGCAAGAATTTGGGTTTCTGCCATTTTTACAGAAGTTTGATGGGTTTGACATGGTTGTGGTACTAGAGTTCACACAAACATTCAAGGAAGGTTGAGCCAGGGTCGGATCGTTGAAGTTAAAAGTTATAGAGGAGTCTATCTTGCAAGCTATAGGCTTTCCACTTATAGGAGAACATAGGTTTACAAATGAGCGGCTTAGGAAGAAACGATGGCACCGGTTCGTGGTCGACAAAAGGCTTAAGGTTGATTGGAGGAAGGGACTTCCATAGAGTGCCATGATTGGGAAGTGGCGACACCTCCTGTTCACACTGCAGAAATTCGTGATTGGAGAGGGATGCTATACATTGGCATTCATGTATCACCTTCGGTTGTTGCTGCACTTTGAGTCAGGAAAATTGATTAATTTCCCTTACTACCTGCTTAGAAGTCTTGATAAAATGGTGAAGGGCTTGTAGAGTGGAAACGCAAGCCAAGTTGCAAACAAGCTCTACCATCATGGGCTTATCACGATTCTGGTTAAGAAGAGGCTAGAAGAAAAAGGAGTAACTTGGGAAGCATTCTTGAAGGAGTTTTGAGCAAGGAGTGTAGAGAAGTCTGCTAGCACAAGTACAAGTAAGAAAAGGAAAGAAGAGAAATCGTCTCCTATCGAGAAGAAAGATGAAGGCACACCAGTGCAAGTAGGGAAGAAGACTGTTGAAAATACTTCACCCTTGACTAAGAAGAGAAAGACCAGAACCTCGATGAGGAGGAAGACTATCTCCCAAGGGACGAACCAGTCGAGCTCTCTGATTATAATCAACGAATTAACCCAGTTTCCCCTAAAGTCCATAATCTCTCTATGCTTGCAAATGTAGCAGCACATATTGTGGAAAATGAAGAGAATGCAGAAGATGACATATTGTTATCCACTTTTGTCAGTGAATTAAGGAAGAAGAAGACAACATCGAGCATCAGTGAAGTCTAAACAGAGGTTCATGAGGACGAGGAAGAGCAACATATAGAGACCCTCGATAATTTCAGTGAACCGGACATTGAAACCCTCAGTGCTTTCGAGGAAAGGGGTACTAAAACCCTCGTTGTTTTAGAGAAACAGGGTACTAAAGCCCATACTGTTTTAGAAGGACAAGGTATTGAGACCCCTGCTGGTCTAGATGGATAGGGTACTGAGTTCCCTGAGGAACTAGAAGAACATGGCGTTAAAAACCCTGAGGAGTTGAGTGCACAAGGTGTTAAAACCCTTGGCACAAAGATTGTGGAAGGCATCAAAACCCTCGGTGACAAGGAAACCCCGAGTGTAGAAACCTTCGATGATGTCATAATGTAGACATTTGACGACCTTGACCTTGACGATGATGGGACCTATTTCGAGTCTGTTGTAGAGAAGACATTTTAACTAAAGATCTTAGCATGATACCCTCTAATACCTACCTCAACAGTCGAATAGTAGAATTGGAGCAGCAAGTTCATGACTTGGAGGCTTTAAACCAGGTCATGAAGGAACAAAGTTCGCAGAAACAGAGCGACGTGGAGCTACTTGCAGAGGTAAAAAGGCCGAAGCAACAAGTAAAAGTGTGGAAGTATCGGGCTTCCAAATGCTACAAATGCCTCAAGAAGGTGACAAATTAACTAAGAAGAGCCCGAGGGAAAATGCCGAAGACAGTGAAAGTATGAATAAGCATTGAAGTTTAGGGTTGAGAGATCGACACCCATTTTTGAGGATTTTTTGTAGAAGGTAAAATGTTGTGTGACGACACACAACATCTTAGGGATGGGAGGATGTTGGTGTCCCAAATTTCCCTATTTTTACCCCATTTCTATAAACATTAACCTCTATTTTTATCTCAATTTGAACCTCTCTTTCCTGCACTAGTCCAAGATAAATACCTATTCCTGCATATGCTTCATATTTTACATTAAGATTTATTAAAGTGCTTTATTAATCATTTTTACATAGATTTCATGCCTATTAAGTACCTCTTGTAACTTATGATAATTTCCTAGAAGTAATTGAGGAACTTAGTGTTAATTATGAGTTAGTATGATTAGTGTAGGCACATTTTGGTACTGCCACGATGATTGGTCTGAGATTTCCATGAGATGAATCTTTCCATGCGGCCGTTTTGATCCATAACTCCGAGTTCGATTGCTGATTAACTGAGGATGGACATCGGTGGCACACAATCAGGGATGTTTGCCAAGGATGGTCTACAGCTAGCGAAATACATGTTCCATTATAACTGTTAGCCGATTTTGTAATGTTCAGTTGTTAGTCTATTCGGCCGAAAGGCCTGAATAAGAAAATGAGTGTAATTAGTGGAAGACGGCTAAGGCCGAAAGGATGTATACAATATAGATTGTAGGTAGAACTAGTTAGCGATCCTTAGACTGTAATTAAATTTTTTGATGTAATCTGGTATCGCCCTCAGCTCTGGGCTGGACTCGCATTACTATGTACATTTGCTGATCATGTAATACAAGGAATCTGCCATGTTATTCATGCACTATGTTTAATTTATCTTTGATGCATACTTGAGTGCTGAATCTGTTCATTTCTTAAAAGAGAAATGAGCTAGTTGGCTAGGGCCCAGCCAACCCAGCTCGTTTACCCTTGTTCTTTCGTTATTCGGAAAGACCATGCGGATATTTCCTTTGCAGTTACGTGGTGTGAACAAATTTATGTTTATTTCTGAAGTTTTGATTTAAATTTATTTTGGAGTTAAGTGTGAAACGGATCCGTGGTTTGGGATATAATTGAGTTATTTCTTTTTTGTAATTCCTTTCTTGCATTTCTTTACTCGCAGTTCTTATCTCGATTTGCTTCCGCTTGGATCATGCAGGAAGCCCTTTTCCTATATCAGTGCATGTGATTTCCTGCACTCCAGTTTAGTCATTTATTATACAACAAACATTACATTTCATTCGCGGATTATCACAAGCAAATGGGTTGTTAATTATAGTAATTGTCTTGAGCATTAAAAGTATATTTCTAAAGGATATGAGAACAATTGCATGAATTTATCATAGACACGTTATACTTTCATTTCATGCTTTATGACCAAGGAACATAAATACTTTAAGTGGATTTCCGAAGTTAGATGATACATGCAAGATCACTTAGACTACTTCTTTGATTACTTTGAGTTGTTTTCATTTCATGAAGTTTACTTCCTTTGCAAGATTTAATTAATTAAAGCACTTCCTTTCCATAGATAATTTATCTCATAGTTTCATTTGCAATTGCAATACTTTTTCAGCATGTCTTTCAATTTTTTTGAAAGTAAATTAGAAAATTTGTGAAGGAAACTCTGCCTCAGTGCAAGAGATGGTCTCTTGTCACAGAAATAGAGTGCTCTAAGCCCTGAGGCTTAGAGCACCTCCACAAAGACATAACTCTTTAGTATGGGAGGTAAAATACACTTTTACACAGAGGTACTGTACCTGCACTAATGCAAGCACATTGCAATAGTACAAGAACATGTTGTTTTTGTAGAAGGAAGATCAAGAGGAAAACAGATCTTTGCAAGGGCTCACTTGTCAGGCTGTTAGCCACCTATCTGAAGATAAACATAGCAATTACTTCCAGCATTTAAGATTGCTTCAGTTGTGTGAAAGCTCCTTTACTTGATTTACTTGCAAATTGTTCTTTTATATTCCAGCACTAGAGTTGCTTTGGTGTAAATTGCCTTTAAAGATTTTTTATCTGTCTGATTCTTCAAACATTTCCTTTAAGAAGTAGGATTAAGAATAGGAAAAGTTCATACCACTTTTGGCATTTCCTGCACTTTGTCTCTAAGTTTACGAAACCCCTGGGTTGACAATTAAGTTTTGAGGAGTTTGGTTAAGTGCAATTCTTGCACCCAACAATAGGTTGGCAAGAATTTTTCCCATTTGTAGATTATAGCAATGAACCATGTTGAGATCTATATTTTTCTTGAATTTATGTGCTTTCCTAGTATAAGCATACATATTATGTTTTGGTGTGATGGATGTTGAGTTTTCTATTTTATTTATTGGCAAAAAAAGTCTACATAATTTGTATGGTACACCCTTTCAATCCTTCATTTTCCTGAGCAGTTATTTAGACTCTCTTCTATTGGTTAGGACTAAGTAATAGGAATAGTAGGCATAAATACTTAGGTAGGAATAAATAGAAAGAAATTGCTACTGTTACATTATTGTACACACCCTTTATAGAATGAATTTACCACCCTATCCATGGTTTATAGATAGAATTGACGTAGCTTGAGTAGGTATTTACACAAGGTTCGATTACTAAATTTACCACTTTACACACCCTGTCTGTGTTTCATTTGAGTGGTTGACTACTCTTACTGTTTTGAATTATATTAGTATTAGTCAGTATATTAGATTGATTGGGACTTACACTATTAGGAAACTACATCATGAGTTTATTGAATCTATAGAATCAAGCTCTCATTTAGTCTATAGGACAGAGGAATGCAAAGTATACAGAGACAAATTTGAGAGCCAAAAACACAAAAAAATAAGTGGAGCATTTGATCCAATTACTATTGGATTCACTTATACCAAACAAGTGTATATATAATTTGTTATGAAGTTTTATGGGGTGAAGAAAAAGGTGCAAGGATTATTGGATTAAGGCCGTGAGACGTGATGTGATGTGCCTGAGGACTGTAAAATATACCATGACTAGGTGGTATATATTTTGGAAAAATTGCATAGGACTTGTAACTAGTCCCATACACAATAACCCGTCCCTTGTGGAGGTATGCCAGTCCACGATAGGTGAACATGTCACTTAGGGGAGTTGAACCGAGTGGGTGTGATAATAACACCCCTCTTTCACTGACCAGGTAAGACCCTATTGACAACATTGTTTAGCTTTTGATTTAATAGTCTTCTGGTCTTAATTGTCTTAACAGGAGAGGGTATTATTCAATGGAATCATAGTATCTAAATGATGAACATGTTTTGTTTCAAAATGTTTGACTCTTGAATGCTCAAATTTTTGTGCGACCACCAAATGCAAGGCCTTTCAACCAACTGGATGTTCAAAGTAGCGCAAATTATAGTGTGTGCAATCTCACATTGCTAGAGATTGTTTTCAGTTGGAAGTGTTGAAAAGAATAATGGGAGTTTTCCAAACTGGGATTGTGAAACATATGAGTAACTGCTTCTATACCTTGGTGAACTTTCATTTGCATATACATATATTCCAACTAATCTCTCCTTGAATTAGCAGGATGTAAAATCTTTTGTGAATGGTGGGCATGGTGTATTAGGATGTTTCCATTAACTCATGTTCTGAACATCATGATTGAGTGTCAGGTTACAGGTAAAAACTTGGCATGTTTTGAATTAGTAATAATTTCTTTCTCAATGCAAAATTTTCATCTGCATATACATCCTAGCCGGGCTCTCTCGAAAATGGAAGAATATAAAACTTTTGTTGTTGTGTCATGGATGGCATAAAGTAATATGATTTAATTAGCTCAGGTTTTCATTAGGTCAGGTGTCGAAGATCAGGATTGAAAGTCGTCTACAACCGTGGTGGTTTATCAAATAGTAATGGTGTTTTAACGAGAAACCTTCATCTGCATGTACATTCCAATTCGACTCTTTCAGAAATGGTGGAATGTACTTTTGTTTTTTGAGTATTATTGGTCAAATAAGGTAACATTTTTTAGGCAACTCGGTTATTGCATAGCAGCCATGATTTTCTTGTGTCTAGTCATCATCTCAAATTCTTGTGCTTGTTTTTTTGGGTGCAAACTGCAAAATTGATAGTCTTTTTCTTTTGATCAGCTACGCTGATTTTTCAATGGGAATTTATGTATGATAATGTGGTGATTGTGCATGATTTTTTTTAATTCCTACACAGTTGTTGTGATATGTCATTCATCAAAAGATAACATTTTTTTCAGTCTAGATTATTTTTCATTACTCTGCTGCCAAAACAAAAAAGTCCCTGCTGGGTTATGCATGTATTTGATTCTTGGGATTTTATGTTGGTAGTTCCTATGTTGTTCGTTGTAATACATTTGAAATTAAACATGAGGTGTTGTTTTTGGTGTAATAATACATTTGAAAGTAAATATGAGGTGTTGCTTGTGGGGTAATACATTATTCTTAAGCAGCACCTCTTGTTGATCAATGCTTTGAATCTTTTTGTATTTGATGTCATGATCCCCAGTCATTCCTGTTGTAATGGAGATCATTCTCGCAAGCATTATTTCATGCTTAATGTATTGTCCTGATATAATGACCTAATTATCTTTTTTTTATTGTTGCAACTCCATTGATATTAATGTCAAGTTCTCATTGGTTCTATTCAATTGTAATCAATGCCTCATGATTTTGTGATTTTGGAGCAGGCGATAAACTAGGGGAGGGAAGCCAGTAGTAGAATGGGGACCAATAGTGGAGATAGAACCTGACCTCTGAAGATATAACAAATCAGAACACAACACATCGACAACACCTTATAAAAGTGGTATTACAATAATGAAGAATGCTCACAAGTTTAAAAATAGTCCATAAACTCACTAGGCATGCAATTGTCTAGAAAGTAACTCTTAGTTCACTACCATACAAAACATCATGTCCAAACACATCTTTAAATGCTCTAATGTAAAGACACTTCAAATCCTCAGACATTAAGAACCATCAAATGTTTAGTCCAACGAGGTTCAGTTTTGATGTACACATTACCTATCACATCTGACAGAGAGGTTGATTGTTGGAGAATGTCTATAGTAAATGATGTTCCAATATGTATAACCTCAATTCCATATAGAGCCCAATGCTTCTTTCCCCTTGTGCATTTGATCAGACATGAATAGGTAATGCTTATAATTCAATGCTTTCCATGACCCACCCCTAAGTTTGCAATCTATAATGCAAAGGAGTAACTTATTCAACTATGTTCAAAATGACCATTAATCAAATCAATCTGCCAGGGCCATTAAACATTTTAGAAGCACCAACATTGGCTAGGAGAAACTAAGAGCCCCTAGATCATAGTCAAATCAATCCTAGACACAGATATCATCATTCTTCATATGCAATCCATGTCGATGAGCATTCACCACTCAACTTTCCAATGGAATGTTATACATTTAATCTATAATTCATGGAAGCACCATTGCACAACTCAGTTTACAATATTTGTCTCTAGATAACTGTCAGAATTTCATACAATGCATCTTTATTCTTGGGACTCAACAATCAAGATTTCCAATGGAGCATTATAAATCTAAACCATCATTAATGGAAGCACCATTTCCTCAACTCAGTTTAAAATACTGTTCTATAGGTCACTACAAACATTTCTCTAACCACGAATCTTTAGTTAGGGATCAACACTATTTCATAAACTCTCTCCTTTTAAAGTTTTGTTTCTTGTCACCTATGTTTACCTTAAATTTTCTTGTTTCCTTGTTGCTATGCACTGCATCAACCTCTATTATTCTACAATATTTGTTTGTTTAATTTTTTCTGTCATGCATGAGGAAATATTGTTGCTCTTGTGAGGGTAAGAATGCAAGTGACAAGGGTTGATCATCTACGAAATTCTTCCTCAAATGAGGAGTTAAATCCATTAGGTTTTAAAGAGCATAATGATATAAAAGCTAAAGATCATATGATGTAGATGTTGAAGGTGGTGATTATGCATGAATTATAGTGCAATGTGCAAGTTTAACCAAGAATATTAGTGTTAACAGAGGCTGAACTAAAGAGGATATGCTGAAGGAAATTGATGATGTTGACTTCAATGGATGCTTAATAAGAGTTGCAGTGAGAAAATATGGAACTCACCAAAATCAATATATTATTGGCTAAATACCTCATGTAAGGAAGAAGAAGAAAAGGGTTATTACAATGTTAATTGAAAAAAAGGAGGAAATAGTTGATTGGTGTAAGGATATACTTGAAATTGGCCATGATCTAGAGTTGATACAACTTAAGGCTAACGTTACTCCACTTTGAGTCCATTCAAATATGGATTTTGGGGAAATCAGGGTGTGCAAGAGTTAAGAAAATATATCAAGAGCTGACATTATGAACAATTGAAATCCTAAATAGAGACAAAGCTATGGATTTACACCCTACAATTCTGACCAAGTTCTACTACACTCTATCAAAGGCATACAAAGATCATTCATATAGTTTACAAAATATATATGAAATTGTGACGAGTTTCCTTTCCAAGTTGGAAGGAATTATGGCATGTGGATAAATGCCAAGAGAATGAGTGAAAATGTTCCAAAGTGTTTCGTAACAACAACATGGATAACTATATTTTATTGTGCAATTACAATTGGTCTATCAATGTGTAGGCTATATTTGTTTTATAGAAATAAAAGTATGAAGAACCATGTCAAGAATTGTGAGCAAGGAATATTCGTGGTTGCACATCCTAATGCATGGATGACTAAATAATTGTATATGATTTGGCTATACCATTTTGTCACTTTTTACCTGGCGGCGTCTTTCTTACAAACATATACTTGTTAATTTTTTATGGCCATGACAACAACATAGGTTTACAAACCATAGAGGCAAACACGATAGGCATACATAGTGTTGGAACTGCTTAGACATTACTCATAAGTTGCAATCCCTAGAAGTGTGTTTGGGCCTTTTAAGAATTATTTAAGGTTTGAGAGAATAAAATGGATGGAAAAGAACCCATGGAGAGAGGTAAAAAGGTTTGAAACAATTTAAATTGCTAGCATATCTATTGAAAGGGCCTTGACACCCTCTAATATTAATGTGGAATGTAGGTGCAATGGAATTTGGCTAGTCAATTATGATGCTCTTACCAATGATGAGGCTTGTAGCCAAGTTTTTGAAATACCTGGTGATAAAGATGCAAAAGTTGTTATAAACATGTTGAGTCTACCTTAAGGATGTTATCATCTATTAGGTGATGATGATCAACATGGCAATGCTACTTAAATGGAGCAATTCAAGAAAAAATAGTAGTTGTTGATTACAAAAACCACATACAAATTTTACAAATGCTAATCAAAATGAAATTTTTGAAATGAATATGATTGAAGGTGGTCGTGTGATGGGAAGCATTAATGAGCAATTTGCATTTCCAAGCCAAGTGACCCTACATGAGTGGTTAGGGAAAGCCATGATGAATATGAATTGAAATGATCTTTACAAAGACTAATGAAGAAATCCTTAACATGCCTTCATTCGTGCTGGGCCATAAGGTGTTCAGGTGGTGGGGACCAGAGTTACATAAATCTTTTATTGTGGGTCTATTAAACTCCATCATTCAAGGTAGGAACCATTTGTTGATTGGGTAAGATACAACTATTCAGGTAAAAGCAAGGAAGGTCGGTAAGTAAGGGGGCCATGTTTCCTTTTCCTAATTGCATAAAGCTTGCTTGAAGGCGAGGGACTTTAACACAATGACTCTAAATAGAAAATTGCATCCTAAGATCACAGGTAAGGTTCATGGGTATGGGATTCCCTCGATTCAACACTTCATGACATGGTAGAATGACTTTCATAACTTCTAAATTTCTTGAAGAATATAGTGTAATGACTAAATATCATATGGAAGGATGAACTACCTGAAGGCCGATGGCTTAAAAACTACTCGTAGAGTGAATGGAAGTGTTTATAAATTGCCCCTGCAAATATAACAACTTCTCCTTACAATGAGGTTGCAAATTTGTAGAAGCAAGAAAGTCCTTTGTCATAGTTAGGCTGCCAATTGAGAATTTGGTTTGATATGGAATAAAAAAGGTAGTGATGGAAACACTCAAGGAAACAAAAGTTGGGAGAAAATTAAAACAAAATTTGTACAAACATTAATCTCTCATAGCTTGACAAAAGTGGTAGAGAAAATATTAATCTCTCCTACCTTGACAGAACTGTTGGTCAAGATCAACACATACAAGAACTTTGTTGTCGAATATTATCAAAACTAATAGAAGGATATGAAATAGTGTACAATAAGAACCTTGACAAACACGACCACTAAAACTTGTAACATTGTTTGTAGGAAGAGAAAATTATGTTTCTTTTTTCTAAACATGTATGTTAGTATATTATAGTTTAATGAATATGTTTTCCTATTATCATAAATGGTTTCATACTTTAACAAAACATTCGCCAAGACTTCACAATGTTTTATTATTCAGTGAAAGATTTGCCAAGATCTTACAAGATTTAATAATTCAGTGAAATATTCACCATGACTTTACAAGACAATATAATTTGGTGAGAGATTCACCAAAAAAATTATATATACATATTATATTATTGATAATATTGCCTCCCATTTTTCCTATGTATCATGGGGATTCACCCATTTATTATACATATAAATTTAGGGTGGTTCTTAAAACTTTCCCTGATGAAAATATGCAAATTCTATTCTAGGAAAGCCAAGTTTAAATGGAAGTTACCTATGAAAACAAAGTAAACTAGATTGATTGTGAAAGACTGGTATGTGTGTGTACATAATTTAGAGTTCATTCATGTCTGCATAAAAATTCATATACTATATGTAAATCTAAGACTAAAAATAATTACAAAAGTGAAAGAACCATAGAAAAAATGATTAACAAATGTTTTTATTGTTTTCAAGAGTTTATTCAGGCACTTGCATCTGCAAAAGAACATGAAATAAATGAGTAAAAGACAGTAAAAAAATAAAATGAGCAGGACAAAGCATTAAACAAAGTATTGAAAGAAATATTCCAAAAAGTGAATGTAAAGAAACTAAATTACACTCTTACTCAACAGGGGACCCTCCTGAGGTGCACGAGAGATGAAAACTTAGAGAACTTGTTGATCAAACACAACTTCTTTTCATGAATGCGTAACCATAATAGATATTTTTATTAATAGAGTAGTGTGTATACAGTAAAAAAGAACTTAACTTAACTCCAAAGATAATAACAACATTTGAGTATATGGTTCACTTCCCAGTGAAATATTTTATAATGTTTTAAAATAACAACATCAAGAAACTAATTGCTAGAAGCTAGAGCTGTGAATTGACATATTAGTCTTTGATTTCTATAGGAACTCTAATTAACATGATTCACTATCAAGGAAATGAATCGTGTGAATATTTATCTTTTAAACACATCATCATCCTTTAAATATTCTCATTCCTTCAGGATCACGCTTGATTGATGTAGGGTCATGCTCGCTTTATACTTTGTTCCAGTGCCAAGTATTCTAAATATGCCACATCACAATTTGACCACTGGTTTGACTTTGATGTTGCGATTAACTAGGATTTTTTTTCTTGAGCCCAATAGGTGAAAAACCATATAGGCACTATTTGGCATCTTTCCATGTGCTTTGGTTGATATTTCTTTCATGGGATCTATTCAAACCACACATTCAACTGTAGAATATTAGTGAGGTTACAAAATGTGTTAAATTTGGTAACTCATGCAAATTAAGTCAAATTTACAAAGCAAAACATATATGTTTGAGCGAATACTGGACCTTTACCTTATTGTTTGACTGTGTAGCTTTGATGGTTATTTATATCAAAATAGTAGTGTAATGATGCAAGGATAAGTGGAAAATGAGTGAAAAGTGAGGTAACAAACTGTCAAAATGATGCAATTCCTGTGGCCCAACAAATTCCATAGTGGAACATTCCTACTTATAAAAAATAGAATTTAGGCATATTTTTCCTATCTTGCACATACCCATCTTTCATAGAAATTATATTATTATATATTAGTTAACATGCTTGAACAACCTTATAAGATACATAAACAGATAGAGTGCATATCGACATACATATATAAAACATACTCAACATTCAACAAATTAACTCATAAATGATGACATAGTATGAAAACATAAAATATACACAATTGTTTAGAAATCAACACATAATTGAAACACTTTGTCATATGTAACATATAACCAACTAGATATGAGCCTAAAAAATTCCTCTTAGCCATAAACCACATTTCTTTAAGACTATTTGCAGAGGGTCACCCCCGAGCTGGGGTCTGAACTCCATAAGGGAAAATGATCACTTCAAGCAAACTAAGGAGAAGTTGTCCATGCCATCCAAGTACTAAGCTAAGTACCAACTCTATAAGTCTCCCTAACTACACTACATCCTTGCATCCCCCACACTACATAACCCAAGATAATGCTCTTCTTCTCTTCCTTTGAAGTCCATTAGACTATGCCATTGCTTATTCTTGGGATTAAACTGTAGAACAATGATGAATTCATGAATAAATATAGATATATAAGTGATAGGTATCCTCAATAATCTTCCAGGCACCTTCTAGGACTCACAGTGGGTCAAACTACCCAATCAATTCCCTTTCCACCCTCCAGTCTTACCCAAAATGAGCAAGGGAAATTGGCTTCCATTTCCATCATGTAATTTACACAAATTAATCAAGATATAGGATTTAAGTGAGAATCAAACTTACTTACTCGATCTTGAGCGTAAGATCAAAACACTCATAGCAATGGACCAATAACACACCAGGAGTTTACAACCAACATCATTCACAGAAAAGTATGGCTCAATCATACTAGGAATGATGGGCAGAGTGATGGAAAATGATTTATTTACGCATGAGAAATTTCCTCCACGTGTCGAGGAACTCACCCTTACCACTTCAAAACTCAAATGGATTACTTCCTCTTCAACTTTCAAACTTAGTGTTATGTCATGGTTTCACCATCTCAACGTTTCATCCTAAGGATTTCTATCCCTCATTACTCATGTCTGACTTGGTCTATAGTAGTGGTGTATTTTATTAACTGTATTTATGCTTTAAATTTTCCATTATTAGGCTTACTAGCCTTAATCACTTAGGAAATTTGGCCTCAAAACACAAAACATAAACATATGAGCCCTAAAACAAGTGTATTCATAGGACACACAAGCCCAACCCCACTTGGCTCACTAGCCTAATTGAAATATTGCAATACCATATTGGAATATCCTTGTGGTGTTACAAATCCTTTATTTAAATTTGATTCCCATGAACTTCAAATTACAAATTTCAATCAACAATTAATATGGGATTAACACAATAAAGCAATGACAAATCAAGACACAAACAAAGTTGAACTTATACATGAACTTGAATTTCAAGAGTTCATTGATGAAAACCTCTCAATGGTGCAACAACAAGTAGTAAATCAACTTACATGTATACAAAGTCATCTTTTCAAGCCTATAATAAAACCTTGGAAAGAAAAGCACACCAACACACATATAACATGACTCAGATATCATGAGGAAGTTACCTTTTGATATTTCACACTCACCCATACCAATCCACTTCCATAGTGTAGGATTCCTTAATTTTGTAGGAGATTCCACTTCACCTGTTGCAACCCAACACCATAATGCTAAATACAATCATTGTCATCAAGTTAGTCACATGGAATATTAATGTTTTGAGTTGTTTCATAACATATGCATCCTATTGTACACCACTCCTTGATCCAGGTGGATGTTGGTATGTTGGTGGCCACCCACCTATCCCATATGGACCCCCACAACTGTCCCTTTCAGTTTTTTCAGTTTCCTTAATTATAGTGCAGTTTACTATTTTTAGCAGTTTTTCGGGTCCTAAACTTCCAGAGCCATTTTGAGGCCCTAAACGACATTTTTTGGGAAATCTACCGCCAATGCTTTTTTTAATAAAAAATGTCTTTTCCGTCGTAGTCCTCGGAGATATCTTTCCAACGGGCTATCATGCACGTCAAACGGAGATAATACGACCAATTCGCGACCCCGGGAAGTTGGCTATCCAACTCACCCCAAAACGGGGCCCACAATTTGGCGTTTCATCTTCTAGGGTTAGATTTTGGGATGTGAAGGGTTTTCCATTGTTTCTCAACAATAAATAGGCCTTCGAGCCTCATTGTAACACAGTTTGGAACAGTTCAGAGGCATGTGGCCGACACATCTCTTCTTAGAGATAAGCTACCATCGCCCTAGCTGGGTTATTTCTATTTCTATTTGTAAGCATATTTCAGTATTTTACAGTAATGAAATGAAATATTATATCCGCTGCATATCTGTCTTTATGGTTATCTCTATATTTTATTGCGTTCCTGTTTAAATCCGGATCAGTGGTATCAGAGCGGTCTGCTTTTTCTCTATTTTTCTTTGCATGTCCCCAGCGAGGTCGGGATATAAGGAGTTAGGGCTTGAACTGGTTGAACCTTTGCAAGATCAGCCTCGCAAATCCCGACAACCTCCCATGGCGGATGAGAAGAAAGATGAGGGGGCAGGAGATCCTATCAGAATCTTGCTCGAAGAAGCCCTCGAGCGGCAAAGGAACGCGATGATGGATAGCTTTGCGCAAATCCTTCAGCGGCTACCCAGAGGTGAAGCATTGACTTCCAACAGCTATTATGGAAACGCCACACCGTTTAAGGTACAAGTTAATTTTGAAATTCCCATCTTCGAGGGTCAAATAGACGCAGATGCCGTAGATAAATGGTTAAATCTGCTAGATGGGTATTTTTCTGTTCATGAATTTTCAAGTTGGGAAAAGATTGTTTTCGCTCTTCTCAAAGCAGCCCCCCACGTCAAGGACTGGTGGGAAACATACATCGAGCAGAAGGATGAAAGTACAGGCTCACTGTTTTTAGCCGCCCCCACTTGGAATGACTTCCGGGATGCCATCAAGGAGCAGTACTACCCTGTCAAAAGCTATGAGGACAAATACATCAAATGGACCACATTGCGGCAGGGACGAGACCAAGATGTGCCAGAGTTCACAAATATTTTTCATACCCTTCGCACACAGTTGGGTATCAAAGATTCTGAGCTGCATCTGGTACTCAAATACCGTGGCTGCCTACACAGATACATCTAGGAAGAGATGGAGTTCTTGAACATCTCCTCACTCGGCACAACATACCGATACGCTGTCAAAATCGAGCAAAAGTTCAAACAGAAGAAGCGAGACTTTGGATCTGCAAACCCGAAGCCCAAAGGACAAAGCCAAGGCAGGGTGACCCAAGACAACCCCTCGAAACTGCAAGAAAAGAACAACACCACGAAGCCGAAGAAGGACACAGGAAAGTGGTGTGAGTTCCACAAGAGTCCCACTCATAACACAAGTGAGTGTCGGACCAAGCAGTCACTGGTGGCCGAGTTGAAGGCTTCCGAATCAGATGCATGTTTCGACTCTGAGCCAGAACCCGACAAGGGGGATGGCAAAGGGAAGCAGATCATTGATGCGGATCCTAGTGCCACTGTTACCACTGCCAAGATCCAGAAGAATGAGCCCGAAGAGCCAGAGGAGGGGGAACGTCTTTTCCACTCACAGATGTGGGTGAAGGGTTCGCCGCTACAATTCATTGTCGACAGTGGCAGCCAAAAGAACCTCATTTCAGTAGAGGTCATGAAGCTGTTGGGCCTACCAACTACACCACACCCACAAACATACAGTATCGGGTGGCTTCACGAAGGACGAGATCTCAAAGTTCGCCAGCAGTGCCGCCTTCCCTACAGCATCAAGCCCTTCACAGATGAGGTATTGTGTGATGTTACACCTCTGGATGTTTGTGATGTACTATTAGGCCAGCCATACTTGTGGAGGCGACATGATGTGTATGAACCAAGGCCTTGCGCTGTCATTATTTCTTTGGATAATTCATTATACAGGATACCAGAGGTAGCCCCACCTACTGCCACCTCTTTGATCACTGCTAAGAAAGGCAGCAAGCTCATCTTACAAACTTGGAAATTTATTTTCTGTCTGGTTTGCTCCCAAAGTAAGGGGAAGATCATTGCTACATCCATGACCCTCGCGAAGGGTTCCTCCACGCAGTAGCAGCAATAGAGGGATACATTCATGAAAAAACACAGGAACAACTTCTCCTTACCCAGAGGGGTACCACACAAGTTTCAGGTGGGCGACAAAGTTTGGTTACATTTGCAGAGGGAGCGCCTTACCAGAACCCATCAGAAACTCAGACCACTTCGACATGGTCCTTACACCAGTAACAAGGCTACAGGAAACAATGCTTTGAAGCATAGCATTCCTCCATTCCTTCGCTTGCACTGAGTGTTCAATGTGGACCGTCGCCGACCATGCTCCCCACCATTTCTGGACACATCAGAGATTGCAGAACAGCTCACCAGAGACCTAGCTCAGCAGAAGCTTCCTCATCTCAAGGAGGAACTCAACGCAATGGGGACCATTGCTTCCTAAGGGGGGAGGAATGATCCAGGTGGATGTTGGTATGTTGGTGGCCACCCACCTATCCCATCTGGACCCCCACAACTGTCCCTTTCAGTTTTTTCAGTTTCCTTAATTATAGCACAGTTTACTATTTTTAGCAATTTTCCGGGTCCTAAACTTCCGGAGCCGTTTTGAGGCCCTAAACGACGTTTTTTGGGAAATCTACCGCCAACACTCTTTTTGATAAAAATCATATTTTCCATCGTAGTCCTCGGAGATATCTTTCCAACGGGCTATCATGCGCGTCAAACGGAGATAATACGACCAATTCGCGACCTCGGGAAGTTGGTTGTCCAACTCACCCCAAAACGGGGCCCACAATTTGGCGTTTCATTTTCTAGGGTTAGGTTTTGGGATGTGAAGGGTTTTCCATTGTTTCTCAACAATAAATAGGCCTTCGAGCCTTATTGTAACACTGTTTGGAACAGTTCAGAGGCATATAGCTGACACATCTCTTCTCAGAGATAAGCTACCATCGCCCTAGCTGGGTTATTTCTATTTCTATTTGTAAGCATATTTCAGTATTTTACAGTAATGAAATGAAATATTATTTTTGTTGCATATCTATCTTAATGGTTATCTCTATATTTTATTTCATTCTTGTTTAAATCCGGATCACTCCTCCCCATAATATCAACACCAAAATAAAGGTTGAATATTTAACAATTTTGTAGTTAGATAAATGGATCAAGTCAACAAGTTGTTTAGCTTCATTGGTTAACATGATGTTTTTTAATAGTTCTAATTTTTGCTTGATATCCACCACATAATTGATATAATCACCCATAAAATTAATGACCTCCTAGAAAGAGTTTATCATTATCTTAAATTTTATCTTGGCACTAGGGACTATATCCAACATATGAGATGTAATGGTATAATAAGGTTTGCATAAAAAAGTTGTTGGACAAGTCTTTCATCAAACAATTTGTAAACATAGATTTTGTCAAACATTTGGAAAACATCCTTGGAATAAGAACCCACAATATTTTTCTTGATAATAACAACCCATATCTTCTTGCCAATAGTTACACTAAAGAGCTATTGATACCAATATATTCATTTGTGGTCTAAGAACTAACAACACTATCGATTAGAAAACATATTGAGCCAAGGTTTCTCCAAACAATGAGTAAACATCCTCCTATAATTAGAAAATATCTCTATAACATTCGAATGACATGAAATCACCATCACTAAGAGACATTATTCTCTTTTATGAAAATCCAAATAAAACTTCGAATAAATCAACATTCTTCAAATCCCTCTCATTTCCCTCCTACAATGTGAACACAACATGAAATTCCACTCAATATTCTCCATATCATCATGTTGTATTCCATTACTAAAAATGACATTAAAGTTTAAAATGCAATTGCCATTAATAATATCTACCCTTAATGAAACTCAATAATAATAATTATATCCCAATTTAAAATGTAAATTTAACTTCTTATATTCATTTTATTTTTAAAAATATCATTAACAAAAATTAAGTTACTAAATTAATATTAATATTTCTTTATTGTGTTTCTCATGATGTAGCTTACCCATTAGCTATATATCTTTTAAATAAAAAACAACTTCAAACCTAACAAAGAGATTATGAAAAGGAAATTTTATAATTAACTTTGCAAGCTATAATACATGATTATGATATATCTTTTGAAATAAAAAAAATTTCAAACCTAATGAAGAGATTATGAAAGAGATTTTGCAATTAAACGTATGATACTAAATTACAATGTACTATATGGAGATATATTATTTGTTCATTATTTCTAAACATTCTTATCTTGATGTTATGAAACCAACTCACAAAAAGATAGAAAAGATAGATGAACGCCTTAGAAATAAGCTTCTTCGAGGGGGCAACCTCCTTTACATTACGCAAATGAACAATTCTTGGATGCTACAAATGACAATACCTCCTTTCTATATATAGAAGTCTAAGGAGATAATATAATCAGAGCTGACATAACAATAATAATGTAAGGGCACAATAATAATAATAGTGGGCTTCTATGGGGCACAATAGTAATAATATGGGGACTACATGGGTACAACAATATAATAAGGGGGCTGTACTAATAACAATAAGGAGTTACACTAGTAGTATAGGGGCCTAACATGCCCATCTCCTTCAAAAAGTGTTGTCCTCAACGCTTGAGTAGTTGTTGATGCTTTTGTAGAATATTCTTGTCCTCCCATGTGAAATCTTCAGCGGGTAAGTTCTTCCAATTGATGAGATACTCTGAAATTGATTGATTTCGTAGCTGTCGGGTTCTTGTTTCTATCACTGCTCCAAGTTCCAATATGATTTTTCCTTCCTCTTCAAGTTCTGGCAATATTGTTTGAATTGGGATCTTCTGCAACTTTTGAATGAGTGGCCACACTTCTTCGTCCTTCTTCCATTCATCCCTTGCTTCGTTTATCCAATCTAGTTGGATAATAGAAATAGCACAAAACAATGCTTCCACATCCTCATCCTTTCTTGAGAGTGCATCTGCAACAAAATTTTGCTTCCCTTTTCTATAGATGATGTCAAACTCATAACCCAATATATTTGTGACCCATTTTTTCTGTTCTTCTATAGATAATATTTGTTCTAAAAAGTATTTAAGACTATCATGATCCATTTTCACCTTGAAGTGTCTTCCCATTTGGTAAGGTCGCCATTTCTTAAGTGCATGTGGTATTTCCAACATTTCCTTCTCATAAATAGCTTGCTTGAGATGTAGCAGTAAAAATACCCAATCACCTACATCAAAACATTTTTCACTACAATGTTGATCTACTTGTTGTTTCATTCGATTTTGCACCAAAGTGGTGTTATCCTTTAAAAGTTGGAGAACTTGTTGTTGATGCTCGATGTGATCTTTCACTGCTTGAACCTTTTTCTTCTTGATATGTCCTTCTATCTTGAGAGTTTGAGGAGTGGTAATTTCTTCCAATGCTTTACAAGATATGGTCGGATTCATTTCTTGATGCTTGATGTGATCTTTCACTTCTTGAACATTTTTCTTCTTGATATTTCCTTCTATCTTGATAATTTGAGGAGTGGTAATTCTGGCCAATGCATTACAAGATATGGTTGGATTCATTTCTTCTTTCTCGATGTGATCTTTCACTTCTTGAACCTTTTTCTTCTTGATATGTCCTTCTATCTTGAGAGTTTGAGGAGTGGTAATTCTTGCCAATGCTTTACAAGATATGGTCAGATTCATTTCTTCTTTCTCTGGGGTTGGTTCCTGGTGTATATACTCTTCTTTTGATGTTTCTTGATCCTTTTCTTCCTCCTCTTCATAATCTATGTAAAATAATTTCTTCTCAGCACACTTATGACCTTTAGTGCATTTTCTATCACAATTGTAACAAAGCCCTTTTCCTCTTTTCTCTTCAAATTGTTGTGGTGTAACCCTTGCAGGTTATGGAAGGTTGGGAGAAACAACACTTCCATTATTATAGTTGTGAGGGGTAGACTTCCTTTTTGCCATAATTTTACTTTCCACTATATAACAAAGCTCTTTTACTCTTTCCAATTATTGTGGTGTTGCTCTAAAGAAGGTATTGCTCTTTGTATCCTCATAATGTGCTATCATTTCCTCTGTGACAATTGACCACATAACAAGTTGTTTACGAGAACAAAGCCCTTTATACCATAAAAATTGATTTGGTTCTAAATATGAAGATGCAATACATACCTTTTGCAACAGTGGTGCACCACGTAGATCAAAATATTACTCCATCTGAAGTATCCAATTTATTGGATCCTTGCCATCAAACTTCCTCATATTGCCTTTTCTTGATTTTAGGATCTCGATCTTGAAACAACTATAACTCTGTAATTATGGTTCTTCCAGTTCTGAAATTGTGACCTGCAGTAGCTATCTGTGTCCTCTTTCCAATGCCACCAGTCTGATCCAAATTGGAATCTCCAAGGAAGAGTTATGCCAAATCTCCCAAGATGACCTGATTATATACCTTTTTAGAAGAGCGAACTTGTATGAGGTGCCACGTGTCACTTTTTTGACCTTCGGGTCTAAAAAATATACACAGAAAACTACAGTCCGTCATCTTTCTGTAACTTCTTACGAAATTGCAATCTTATGCCCAAAACAAAAGTTATGACGATTTTCCCAGGGTCACCTGTTTGGAATGTAATTCAGGAGTCTGCAAAAAGACCAACTTCCTCAGATCATATCTACGTAAATCTAGCGCTAAAAGCTCTGAAATTCAGATCTGAGGCTTAACGCGATTTCGTCTCAAATGGGTTTTTTTGTTTGCTTCTAAAACATCGTAGAAAAAGAGTTATAGTGAAAATGCCACGATAACCTATTTGGAGCAGTGAAACCCTAGAATCCAAAGCTCCGATACCAAATGGTATGAAACCAACTCACAGAAAGATAGAAAAGATAGATGAACGCCTTAGGAATAAACCTCTTCGAGGGGGCAACCTTCTTTACATTACACAAATGAACAATTCTTGGATGCTACAAATGACAAGACCTCCTTTCTATATATAGGAGTCTAAGGAGTCATAATATAATTAGAGCCGACATAACAATAATAATGTAAGGGCACAATAATAACAATAGTGGGTTTCTATGGGGCACAATAGTAACAATATGGGGACTATATGGGTACAACAATATAATAAGGGGGTTGTACTAATAACAATAAGGGGTTACACTAGTAGTATAGGGGCCTAACACTTGATTACAGATTCCAGGTATCCAACAAGCATAGAGCAAAGTTAATTATTGAATTTTCTATGTTAACCAGTATAGAGAAAAGCTAACATCTCAACCCAACATCTAGGGAAAAAATGGATAGATCAAAATATCTAGAATATAGTTACAAATTATAGATTCAACCATAGTACTAAGGTTTGGGTGTATTGATTCAGTGTACGAAATTCAAATTATATAAACACTAAACATACTACACATATAGGAAAGTTAACTAAATGCTTAAATATGTTCACAATGGTAAACTTTTAAAAATCGAATAAAGGTCATTATATATCGAAATATATTTAGATGTTTAAACCTCATATTATTATTTAATTATTACATTATTCATTATAATTTAATTATTAATACGAAGAGCAGAAATTCAACTAATATAACTAATGCTTACCATGTAGTTTAATAACTTTAACAATTTAATGATTAGTTAATTCTTGACATAATAGTATAGCTAATGATAAATCATATTAATTATAACTTTACTTTGCCATCATAAGATCATGCTCATATTTGTGAATGTTCAACCTAAATGGTTTTTCTTATTCAATTCAAATCGTATAATCAAGAATGATTTTGTAAAGTAATAAAAAAAATGATACTAAACAATTTATAATTTATTATAAATAAAATTTAAGGTAACAATTAAGTCAAATACCACATTAGTAAATATACTACTTTTCTTTAAATTTCAACATATATCTTTTTACAACGAAACACATTTTCTTAACCATTAAACCTACTAAATTATACATTTAGGCCATGACTCTTGACATTTTACTTATAATTTAAAATGTATATGTACCATATTGTTTCATTTGTAAACTTTTTATTTTTATTTTAAGGTTTTCATAGGACTAGTACTGAAAATGACATAACTGATTTTCATAGGAATAATGATAGAATGAGGACAATCATATCATATATAGTTAGGTGTTAGTTATAAAATATGTTAAAAATGAATATTATTTTAAAAGTTTGAGATGCATTTTAATAAATATGGCACTTTCATTAATGCTAACACATCATCAATGTAGCTTCAACACTCTTTATTTTGGACTTCTATATACATCTGAAGTAATTTATAATCATTGAAATTTGAGTAGCATTAAGATAACAACGTGAACACCACAAATCAATTTTATGATCAAGTTTGCATACAATTTTAATTTATTAATATTTAGTTTGTGGATATTTGGATAACGAAAATATTGTTTATAATTAAAATAGTCATATAAATTAAATGATTGATAAAAAATGATTAATATCAAAATATCTATCTTATAAAACATTTAACATTATTATGATTTTTTTTAAAATAAACTAAATTATAAATTAAAAAAAATATTATTATTATTATTTGTAAAAAAGTTAATATATTAATTAAACATATAGATACATCTAAAAAAAGGCCTTAAGGGCTAGCTCAAGTGTTCCAGATCTAGATAATAATTTCTTTGATATTGTTGCTACTTGTTGCTAACCACTTGTTTGACTCTCCTCAATTTCTCTAGGGCGAGGCTCCGTACCATCCAAGAAATGTGTAAAAATAGTACAATTAAAAAAAAAGATACATTAAACATGTAATAATATTTTACCTTTAAAGATACACCCCGACTTTACCATGGGGATTTTTAACTAGTAAATAAACTTTACTATAATATTATGGATCAATATCACGACTTATCAGTACCACATGCCCAAAAAACCAGAACTCATTTCACAATCAACATATTTTGTACATATTTTTATTTTAATTTAATTTTATAACATTTGTTTTAATTAAATTGAAAAGCAAAAATGACATAACTTCCTTTAAAATAAACCTCAATATTTTTTTCATTCTGGGAAAAATCATAATTTTCATCATGAAAATAAAGAAAATTACATGTTTTACATGCTGCATATCATGCCAAAATGTGATTGTTGTGTGACCAATAATCATCTAATAGTGTGTGGAACTGTGTTGTGATACACATACATAGATGTAAATAAAAGATAATAATTAGAGCAAAATTTGTGATGTGTCCATTTGTGCGGAAGTGTCAAAAGTTGACATATACATATGATATCATGTCAGATAATGAAGAAAATAAAAAAATTCATTGTGGTTATGCTTTGTCTTATTCTATCTCAGAGAAAGGGTGATGATAGTACTGATAATGTTCATGCCTAGACTGCATTGTCACATGCCAAGTGTCAAATGCCTGCTGCGAGCCCTCTTTGGATAGCCTGTCAGAAAGTGTGTTGCTTTCCGTGTAAATATGTTGACAAGAAATGTAGTCAAAATGTGTTTTGAGCATCCTAATCTCATCCAATATGAAACGGAGTGTGTGTGTGTGTGACATGTAGAGTGTTGATTAAACCAATCCACAACCAACTTTGAGTCACCAAAAACTTGTAGTTTCCGACAATTATTTTCAATGGAAAATAGAAGGAGTAATTTTAGATTGTATAATTTAGCAAAATTATTAGTGCCTTATCCCAGTCTTGTTTTTTGTTCAAAATAATGAGAGTCAGATAGATGAAGTACAACTCCACCACCACATCTGCCTTGCTGTGAAGCTCTGTCAAAATAGGCCCATGGTTTTGAGTGGTCAGTGGTCTCCTTAGTGATAATGCGAGGGCATTGAGTTTTCTCTTCATCAGGTTGGAGGTTATAAATGGAAATAATCTGTGCACTGATGGCTTTAGGCATGAAAGCACTATCTTGAAAAAACTTATGGTTTCTCCCTATCCATATACCCTAGTGAGTGAGAAGTGGAATGTTCCACAATTTTTTTTGGAGCAACTTCAATCCAACATTTCTGCCATGCTTGACTGATACTCCCCCCCTGCCATCTGATATTAATAGAAAGCCCTTAATATATCTGATTCTAGACCTAGTTGGAAGCCTGTCAAGATAAGAATAAGTGACCTACGAATTCCACATCCTCTCTGTAAATAACAGACCAAGATGGGCCTTGGAAGGATTGTTTTCTCAAGTTTTCACCCGTGGTACTTTTATTTTCCAGTATACACCATAGTAACATTCTGGCCTTGGTAGGGCTCTTCAGTTTCCAAAGATGTTTCCACCACCAAGGTTTGATATCAGGTTCCTTTGAAGCTATAATACATAGGTATCTAGTTTTGGGTGTGTAATTTCCATGATTTGAGTGAACCCACAGTAACTCATCATCCCGATCTTGTATCCTAATATGACATGTAGACAATGCATTTATATAGTCTTCCTAGATCTGCTGCCACTATACCGAAATATTCAGTGCTCTGGCATATAACCAACATTGGCCCCAAATGGATGATTGGTCCCGGCCCGCAATCTGATTTAAATATTTAATCCTATGTGAAGACAACAAGTATATCACTTCTTGGGGGAGTAAATGAAGGTTTCTACATCTCGACCATGGGTCCATCCCGATTCTAACTCGGCTGCCTGATCCAACTCGCCAAGCAAGCCCTGATCCTATGATGTTGAAGGATTTCAGAACTACCTTCCAAATTGTAGAGATGTTGGTATGATATTTATTTTTTAACCTAATCCAATCTGTTGTAGATAGAGGAAAAATGTATTTTCTAGTCGCCACTTATGACCAGAGACTATGACTTGTGATTAATCTCCATAAACCTCAATATTTTATTCTAAATGCTACTAAGAATATTCCGTAGATATTTAGTAGAGATTAAATCCCTACTATCTATCTAATAATTATTAATAATTAAATTAAAATTATGAAAAACTTATTCCAAAATAAACACATCTACAAACATGATTAAAATAATTTAATATCACATTAAAATAAAGAAATAAAAAAGACTAGAAATCATTTAGACAACATACTAAAAAAAAGACGAATAAAAATCATTTAGATATTGTAATCAATATGAGTTCCTCATATTACAATTATACATATTAATATATAAAATAAAATAAAATAACTTAACTTAATATAAATCAATTAATCCATACTTCATAATTAATTTACTTCTTATATATAAATTAAAAAAAAAATT
>Ga0068628_1000007_pt1 | contig 31369 bp, 26 predicted proteins | sample InSIn2gowninarea_FD_77431 | JGI IMG/M metagenome (GOLD analysis project Ga0068628, IMG submission 77431) | Clean room microbial communities from NASA Spacecraft Assembly Facility at Jet Propulsion Laboratory, Pasadena, California, USA -... ... | reverse complement strand
GGAGCAAGCACAAAGCGAGACACCGCCTTCGCAGCAGTTTATCGAAGGATTTGAGCGGGGTTATGCCAAAGTTATTGTCATTGCTGGAATTTTGCTGGCACTTGTACCACCTTTTTTGTGGGGATGGAGTTGGGGAACAACGATTTACCAAGCACTCATTTTTTTAGTAGTTGCTTCCCCCTGTGCGTTGATGGCAGCAATTATGCCTACGCTACTATCGGGAATTGCTAATGGGGCGCGACAAGGCATTTTGTTTAAAAACGGCGCTCAACTAGAATTAATTGGACAAGTCCGGGCGATCGCTTTTGACAAAACTGGAACGCTGACCATGGGGAAACCGCAAGTTGTGCAAGTAATGAGTAAAGGTGGAGAAACTTCTCCCCCTCAATTGCTACAAGTTGCGGCGGCATTAGAGAGCTTATCTGAGCATCCGATTGGGGAGGCGATTGTCCAATATGCCCTTTCGCAGCAAGTTAAATGGCAAGAGGCAACTAATGTTCAGGCGATTTCTGGACAGGGAATTACTGGAGAAATTGCCCAAAAACGAGCGCTTGTAGGCAAGGCTACTTTTATTCAAGACCAAGTTGGCGGTTGGTCAGAGCAAATTGTAGTCTCCGCACAACAGTTAGAATCATCAGGCAAAACGGTGGTGTGGGTAGCTTACGCCGGGAGTCCTTTGGGAATAATTGCGATCGCGGATACCGTTCGACCAGAAGCCGCTAAAACCATTACTCGCTTAAAACAACTAGGTATTCAAAAGATCGTCATGCTGACGGGAGACAACGATCGCACTGCCCGTAGCATTGCTAAAGAAATTGGGATCGAGCAGGTATATTCAGAACTTCTCCCCGAACACAAAGTAGATATAATTCAATCTCTGCAACGACAGTATCAAAACGTTGCCATGGTGGGAGATGGCATCAACGATGCCCCGGCTTTAGCTCAAGCCTCGGTGGGGATTGCAATGGGCAGTGCGGGTAGCGACGTGGCGTTAGATACCGCCGATATTGTGTTGATGGCAGACCGTTTAGAAAGGTTAGTTACAGCAATTCGTCTCGGTCGTCGCTCTCAAAGGATTCTCAAGCAAAACATTGTATTTGCCCTCAGTTTTATTGTGCTGCTATTGGTGGCAAACTTTGGGTTTCACATTACTTTACCTCTGGGCGTGGTAGGACACGAAGGATCTACGGTGCTAGTAACGCTGAGTGGTTTAAGACTGTTGAAAAATTGAGGATGTGATCGCATTGCTCCAAGTAAGAAAGGCGATCGCTAACTTTTCAATCAGGAATTTTGATATTTTTTATATCTGCTTCAGCTTGGGGATACTGAGGATTCATTGTTGCTAATGTATCTGCTATTGCCCGTGCAATTACTAAGTTTCTGTACCATTTTTTGTTGGCAGGCACAACATACCAGGGTGCGTAAGCTGTAGAGCAATTATTAATCGCATCTTGATAAGCGGATTGATAATCATCCCAATACGAACGCTCGTTGACATCATTAATTGAAAACTTCCATAACTTATCGGGATTTTCTAACCGACTTTCTAAACGCAACTTTTGTTCGGCTTTGGAGATATGGAGAAAAAACTTAATAATTGTAATATTACTAAGTGTAAGCATTTGCTCAAAATTATTAATTATGTGGTAGCGTTTTTGCCATACTTCATCTTCAACTAATTTTTTGACCCGGACAATTAGCACGTCTTCGTAATGAGAGCGATTGAAAATTGTAATCATGCCTTTTTGCGGAGTTCGCGAGTGATAGCGCCACAAAAAGTCATGATTGGATTCTTCTAAACTAGGATGCTTGAACGACCACACCCGGCAACCTTGAGGATTTACGCCGCTAAAAACTTGCTTAATTGTGCCATCTTTGCCTCCAGTATCCATTGCTTGTAAAACAATTAGCAAACTGCGCTGATTTTCAGCATAAAGACGCTCTTGCAGTTTACCTAAGCGATCACGTTGATATTCAAGTTCTTCTTCAATATCCTTCTTTTTTCTATAACTTTCACAAGTATCGGCATCAAAATCAGCTAATTTAATTAGTTTTTCTGGTTCAACTCGATAGCGGGGATAATCTGGTTTTGGAGGCGAACTTGAAATTGTTTCCGGCGCTAAGGTTGCTTGCTCGATTGCTGAATCTGTAGCTTGTTTTGTTTGAGAGCTTTCTACTTTTTTGGGGTGATTTTTTGACTTGTCTTTTTGCAAAACGATCTCCGAGTTATTTAAATATATTTTGTTTATTTTTATACTTTAAATTCCTATTTCTTAAGCATGATGCAAAGGAGTGTTTTTAGGACAATTATTATTAATAAATAATACGTTAATTGTACTCATGGAAACCCAAAAAGACACCATCCCTACCAAAAAAGAAGTTACTCAAGAGCAGCGCGATAGCGTACTTACTCCAGATCAAACACCTTCTTGGTCTTGGGGACTTACTCTATTGTTGATAGCTTTAGGAAGTCTGATTATATTTGCAGGCTTCTATTATGGCATCATCAATGTATAGCATAATCTCCTAGCCTAAAAAGTTTTTGCTTGTATAAACTTAACTCCCAGTATCAAGGATGACTAAATAACTTAGTCATCCTTCTAAAGATTGAAAATAAGTTTGATTTAAGCGCGCTGTGGCGGTTATTGATGAATACTACCATTAGGCATAATTGTACCGTGTAAATTTGCCCCGGTGAGTTTGATCATAACGCGATCGCCCGCGCCAATTTTAGCACCGCTTAAATCGGCTCCACTCAGGTCTGCACCGCTAAAATCTGCGCCAATCAAATTACTGTCACGTAAGTTAGCATGACTAAGATTTGCTTGCAGTAAGTTCGCTCTAAATAAATTTGCCCCAGATAAATTAGCTTCTTGCAAATTGACTTTATGAAGAAAAGCATCGCTCAAATTAGCATTACTAAGATTAGCTTTGCTTAAGTTTCTGTAAGAAAAATCTTTTTCTTGGAGATTTGCGCCTCTCAAATCGACTCCACTTAAATCGCCGTAGGGCTTTTTAGCCTGACTATAAGACTCGTAATGAGACTTATGCCGCGACGACTGGTAGTAACTAGATGGTGGTGGCGATTGGGGTGGTGGCGGTGGCGATTGGGGTGGTTTTTTTTGCTGAGACGACTGATAGTAGCCCGGAGGTGGCGATTGGGGCGGCTTTTTTTGCTGAGACGACTGATAGTAGCTCGGCGGTGGCGATTGGGGCGGCTTTCTTTGTTGAGTAGAGGACGCGGTAGGAATGCGATCGCGTGATTTTACATCACGCAGGCGATCGCGAGCGTGATTAATTTCTTTAAGTTTATCTTGTGCTTTTTGATGTAACCGCAGATTATCTTTAGGAATGCGATCGGGATGCCAAATAAAAGCTAAGTCTTTGTAAGCTTGATTGACTTCTTCGAGGGATGCTCCTGGCTCAAGCCCAAGTAATCTGTAGCATCGGTCTAGATCGTTCATCTACACCAAACCCTAATACCATTCTTTTCATTGTGCCTTGCACAGAGCAAAATAGGCAGCAAGTATTGTAAAGAACAATTGAAAATTATCATCCTATTAAGAATTAAAGGGAAAATCAATGCCAGCGCCTCAAATTATTAGACCTTTATTGTAAGTACGTAATTTTGACAGATGGCGGGAGACAAGGAGGAGTTCGGGAGAAAGAGATTGGCTTGCCAAGGTTTTCGGTTTGATCGCCAACTTTTGCTAAAAGTTTATTTTTTATTTTGACTGGTAGAGATGGAAATTTACCCATCTCTACACAACTACTATTAAATTATCCTTCTAATTGCGACACTAATTTCGGCACTCCATCGGTTAAAATTTCCTGTCCTGTCGCTGTAACTAAAACATCATCTTCAATCCGAATCCCAATCCCAATCCAACGCGGATCTATTTCGCTCTGGTCTTCGGCGGGGGGAGTATTAGGAACAATATATATCCCAGGCTCTACTGTTAAAACATTTCCAGCTTGTAAAATATGTGGCGATTCGCCGTGCTGGTAAACGCCTACATCGTGGACATCCAAGCCTAGCCAATGCCCAGTACGGTGCATATAGAAGGGTTTGTACTTTTCTTCTTCAATTAATTTATCAATTTCGCCGCGCAAAATACCAAGGTCTACCAATCCCTCAGTAATGACCCGTACCGCCGTATCGTGAAAAGCGTTGTAAGGATTACCTGGTTGAACTTGGGAAGTCGCTTTTAATTGTGCTTCTAAAACAATTTCGTACAATGCCTTTTGTTCGGGTGTAAATTTGTCTCCTACGGGAAACGTGCGGGTAATATCGGCGTTGTAATACTCGTAAGCGCAGCCAGCATCAATTAGCAGCAACTCGTTATCTTTCATCTGGCGATTGTTCTCAATGTAGTGCAGTACGCAAGCGTTGTCCCCGGAAGCAACAATCGATGGATAAGCAACACCCATTCCCCCGCGCAATCGAAAAATCCGCTCCATCTCCGCTTGGATTTCGTACTCGTAACAGCCGGGACGAGCGAGTTCTCGTGCTTTGTTGTGAGCTTCTACTGAAATCGCCGCCGCTTGGCGCATGAGCGCAAGCTCTGACTCACTTTTAACTAGGCGTAAAGGGTGCAGTGCCAAATTACTATCTTCAATCGCCATTGGTCCCGTACCGCGCCGGGGATAAGTTGCAACCAAGCGCTGCCAAAGTTTGAGGATAGTTTCATTAAAAGCGCGATCGCGTCCCAAGTGATAGTAAATTCGCTCGGCTTTTTCTACATACTGGGGTAATTTTTCCTCTAATTCTGCGATCGGGTAAGCCTCATCTGCACCATAGCGGCTTTTTGCTTCTTCAACTCCTGTGCGATAACCCGTCCATACTTCCTTTTCTCTTTCCTTGGGTTGGACAAAAAGAATAAAGCGGTGTTCTTCGTGGTGTGGCGCTAAAACGGCTACGGCTTCTGGTTCGTTAAATCCTGTCAAGTAGAAAAAATCGCTGTCTTGGCGAAAGGTATACTCTACATCGTTGTGCATAACTGCCATTGGCGCACTGCGAAAAATTGCTGTACCATTGCCAATTTTTGCCATTAACTGCTGACGGCGACTTTCGTACTCTGCTTGCATAGTCTAGTTTGGTTGTCGGTTGGCTGGGAAACCTTGGCGCGGGAGTCTTCCTGCGATAAGGTTTGTACTTTTATCCTTATTTTAGGCTGCACCAAAACCCTTGGGCGAAATAATCCTATTGCGTGTGCCTATTGGTGATATTCTATTGGTGTTGGACTGAAATCCACGTGAGGCTTTCTTTCGATGCAAGTTAATGATTTAGGATTTGTCGCAAGTATTTTATTTGTACTTGTGCCTACGGTTTTTCTGTTGATTCTGTATATTCAAACTGCCAGTCGCAATAGTGGTAACAACGATTCGTGATCGTTAGTTTCAAAAAAATCCCTGCACTATTAAGGCGCAGGGATTTTTTGTGGCTAAAATGCGATCGCATCTACCCCACGGTACGCGCCAATAGCACGGGACAAGTGGCGTTTACGCGCACGTAGTCTGATAAAGAGGAACTAATAAGCCTATCTATATCCACAAAGCTCTTAGCAATCGAGGGACGGCGATCGGGCGAACCAATAATTAGCAAGTCTACATCTCGTTCTTGAGCCAAACGACAAATTTCTTCGCCAGGTTTACCAGCAACAGCAATAGCAAGCGGTTGGACTCCTTGTTTTTTAGCTTCAGCAATTGCTGGCGCCAAAACTGGGTTTTTCTCGGCGGGTGTTGCTACTTCGCCGGATTTGCTGGCGTTTTTATCAACGTGAGTCAAAATCAATTGACCGCCTTTAATATCTCTAACTAAAAATAATGCTAATTGCAAACACTGTTGAGTAGCTTCTGTTCCGTCTATTGCTACCATCACGCGCTTAATTTTTTTGATATAAATGTCATCTTTTACTAGCAACATTGGGCGCGATGACAACTGAAAAACGTACTGACTAACAGAATTTGCTAAAATTGATTGCAAGCGTTTTAAGCCCCGCGAACCCATAATAATTAAGTCAGCATTAATTTCGTCAGCTACTTGACAAACTACATCTTTAGGATCTCCCTGACGTAAAATTGCTGTAACTTTACTAGCATCTAAGTTTACCGTTTCAATCGCCGCACCTAAAATCTTTCCTCCTTCTTCCCATTTGCTAGTCATAACTTGGGCGGAAGCTTGAGCAGGGACAACGTGCAATACTGTCACCTCGGCTTGTCCAATTGCTGGCACTTCTTTCAAAGTTTTGAGCATTTCTTCAGCGTGTCCTAATCCAGAAACCGCTAATAATATTTTTTTTATCATTGCTTTACCTCATACAAGTTAGTTATCATTTTCACAATTCCTCTGTCTTATGGAGGAATTTTTAGATTTTGCCGCAATTAATTTATGGCTTCAAGCTTGAGTATTTCATCATAAAATATCCCGTCAACTTTGTTATCTAAATTTGACGATTTGTGATTTTTAATAATTATGATAAAGATTAAAATTGCTGCTAGTTACAAATGCAGTCAAAGGTAATTTTGTCTAGCTAACTTAGTTAAAAATAATAAAGTTATGGATATAAAGAAAAAAATTGAGCAAATAGTCGTCAGCGCCCAGCAGATGCGCGACATTGAAGGGCGGATATTTGCCGCCGGGATGCCTGTAGCGGCATTAATGGAAAAAGTTGGATTAGCGATCGCGCACAGGCTTACCGAAATATTCCCACCGCAACGAATTGGGGTACTGGTAGGCTCTGGACATAATGGCGGCGATGCCTTAGTTGTGGCGCGTGAATTACATTATCGCGGCTACAAGGTAGTTTATTTTAGTCCCTTTTCTCAGCATAAAGAATTAACCAATAGTCACGCCCAGTATGCAGAAAGCTTAGGAATCGAGCGTTGCGATCGCATAGAAAAGCTGCTAACTGAGTCAGATTTATTAATTGATGGTTTGTTTGGCTTTGGTTTAGAACGCGATGTCACAGGTGAAATAGCTAAAGCGGTAGATCGAGTTAACCAATCTTCTCTACCAGTAATTAGCATCGATTTACCTTCCGGTTTGCATACAGATACTGGGGAAGTCTTGGGGATCGCGATTAAAGCAACTTATACCTTTTGTTTGGGGTTGTGGAAACTCGGCTTACTTCAAGATCGCGCCTTAGATTACGTTGGTAAGGCTCAATTGATAGATTTTGATATTCCTTTAGCGGATATTTATGCTGTATTAGGTGAAACGCCGAGGATAAGAAGAATAACTAAAGAATTTGCGATCGCAAATTTGCCTTTACATCGTCTTCCCGTTACTCACAAATACCAGCAAGGACATTTACTATTAATTTGTGGTTCTGCTCGTTATGCTGGCGGGGCAATTTTAGCTGGGTTAGGCGCAAGAGCAAGCGGTGTAGGAATGCTTTCCATTGCCGTTCCCGAATCGCTGAAACCCTTGTTAGTTGCTCAATTACCGGAAGCTTTAATTATAGGATGCCCAGAAACAGAGCTTGGCGCGATTTCGCAATTGAAATTACCAGCCAAAACTAACTTAGATTCCTTTGATGCGATTTCCTGCGGACCTGGTTTAACTATTGAAGCTACGCCCATAATTCAAGAAGTATTACATTGTAATTGCCCGTTAATCCTCGATGCCGATGGTTTAAATATATTGGCAGAATTAGAAACTATACCAACTTTAGCCCAACGACAAGGGGCAACAATTCTTACTCCTCATACGGGGGAATTCAAGCGCTTATTTCCTGATTTGGGCGATTTAGAACGCCTTGATGTTACCACCGCCGCTAAAACAAGCAAAGCTGTAGTTTTATTAAAAGGTGCTAGAACTGCGATTGCATCTCCCGATGGCATAGTGTGGATCAATCCCGAAAGTACCCCAGCTTTAGCACGGGGTGGTAGTGGCGATGTGCTGACAGGATTAATGGGTGGATTGGTTGCTCAACAAGCTTCCCAATCTTTAGATGAAATTGCGGCGATCGCTGCTTGGTGGCATTCTCAAGCGGGAATTAAAGCTGCGGAAATCCGTACACAGATGGGCGTAGATGCGTTTACCTTAACCCATTACTTGCTACCAGTATTGTCAGAATTTAAAATGTAAGTATATGCTTTAATGTTTATAAGTTCAGGCTCTAAGTAATTTTGGCGGTGTGATGTTCTAAGCACAAGTTCGCTAAAATTATTTAGTTAAATGAGCCTAACTATGCCTTTATAAAGGCGATAGCCAAACATAAACTGCCATTCTGAACAAAGCTTTTAGCGGTAAACCTTATAAAATATTGAAACTTTCTAACTTACAAAGGCTAACGATCGGTGCTTACCTTACATACTACTGTTGGAGCAAGTATGCCAAGTGAGCAAATGCTTGAGATTAGCCAAGCTCTCAAGGTTAGTTACGATTGGCGCTTAGTTGCCCTTTCTTTGGTAATTGCTGTTGTCAGCAGCTACACTGCTTTAGATTTAGCAAGACAAGTACCTGTAGCCTTTGGACGTGCCAGCAAGCTGTGGTTGTTGGGAAGTGCGATCGCGCTTGGCATTAGTATTTGGCTAATGCACTTCATTGCGATGCTGGCTTACGAGCTACCAATACCCGTCAACTACAACTTTTATATCGTCTTTCTCTCCATGGTATTGGCGATCGCTTGTTGTAGCTTGGGGCTGTCCTTTGTAACCAATCAACCGCTAAATTGGCTGCGCTTCTTGGCAGGAGGTAGTTTTATATCGGTAGGGGTTGTAGGTCTGCACTTTATAGCCATGCAAGGGATGGAACTAGCGGCAATACCCGTGTATGACTTGAAAATTGTTGCCCTTGCCAACTCATCTACCGTTATCCTTTGCTTTAGCTCTCTCTGGTTGGCATTTCATCCCAGCGCCGAGCGAGTGCCAGAAACTATCCGCAAGCTTGGCAGTGCAGTTTTGACGGGGCTATCGATTGATTCGCTGCATTATACAGCAATGGCAGCAGTCAAGTTTTACCCCAACTTTAAGTTATTAAAAAAGCAGCCGCCGGAAAACGATGATTATGTTCTAGCAATTTCTATTAGTATTGCGGCTTTAATTATCCTAGCCCTGGCTTCTTTAGCTTCCTCTTTCGGGCAACGCCTGAGTGCCGAAATTGCTAAAGCAGAAGCATTGCAAGAGAGCGAGGAACTATACCAAAGTTTGTATGATTTTGCGCCGGATGCTTATTTAACCGTTGCTGGCGATGGCAGAATTATCTCTATCAATCAGTATGGCGCAGAAGCTTTGGGATATAGCAAACAAGAGTTGATGTATCAAGATTTTTCTAGCGTTGTCTATGAAGAAGATCGCGAATACGTTCAACAATTGTTTGCGAGTATTTTTAAGGAAAAAATCGCGATCGTTGAAGCTGAATTACGTAAAGTCCGTAAAGACGGTTCAATTATTTGGGAACGCCAGCGCAGTCAATTAATTTATAACAATGATGGCGAAACCCTAGAATTGCGGATCATTTGCCGAGATATTACCGAGCGCAAGCAAGTAGAAGAACAGTTACGCCAGAATGCCTTTCACGACGCGCTAACAGGTTTACCCAATCGAGTGTTATTTATCGATCGGTTGGAACAAGCAATTGGACATACGCAAAGACACAAAGACCATTTATTTGCTGTCCTTTTTCTCGATTTAGATCGCTTTAAAGTCGTCAACGATAGTTTAGGACATTTGACAGGCGATCGCTTATTAATTGAAATTGCTCACCGCCTCAAATTATGCCTGCGCCAGTCCGATACCGTCGCCCGTCTTGGTGGTGATGAGTTTACAATTTTGTTGCCAGACATTGAAGATATCAGCGATGCTATCCGAGTTGCCGAGCGCATTCAAGAGGAATTGCGATTACCTTTTGCTCTAGACCCTAATGAAATATTCACCTCCGCTAGTATTGGCATTACGTTAAGTAGCACAGGGTACGACTGGGCTGAAGATGTTTTAAGAGACGCGGATATTGCCATGTACCGTGCCAAAAGCCAAGGAACGGGATGTTATGAAATATTTAACCCTGATATGCACGCGCAGGCAGTTAGGCTATTACAGTTAGAAACTGACCTGCGATTGGCGATCGAACGTCAAGAATTTCGCTTGCAATATCAACCTATAGTCTTACTAGAAAGTGGTAAAATTGCCGGGTTTGAAGCCTTGATTCGCTGGCAGCATCCCCAAAAAGGACTCTTGCCGCCAGACAATTTTTTACCAACGGCAATAGATGCTGGATTGCTAATTCCTCTTTGTCAGTGGGTAATTCGCAGCGCTTGCCTTGAGGCTAGTCAATGGCGATCGCAGTTCCCCGATCTGCTATTAACAATTAGTGTCAATCTTTCAAGTCAACGTTTTAACCAATCCAATCTTAGTACGGAAGTTGCGGGGGTTCTGCAAGAAACAGATTTGGAGGCAGCTATGTTGAAGCTAGAAGTTACCGAAAGCCTAATTATGGCAAGCGCTGAGACGGTAACGGCGATGCTTTATGAATTGAAAGATTTAGGGATTCAATTATCTATTGATGATTTTGGTACGGGCTATTCATCCTTAGCTAGACTGCACCATTTTCCGATTGATGAATTAAAAATAGATCGCTCTTTTATTAACAATATGAGTGACGAGCCGAGAAATTCGGAAATAGTTGAGGCAATAATCGCCTTGGCACAAAAGCTAAACTTAGACGTGACTGCCGAAGGGATAGAAACCCCCGAACAATTAGCAAAACTAAGAGAATTGAAATGCAAATACGGGCAAGGATTTTTCTTCTCTCGCCCGTTAGATAGCGAAGGTGTAAGGGAATTAGTTTTGACTAATCCCCAGTGGTAATCAAACTTCGAGGGCAGTTTTATTATTTACCGACGCAAAGCGATCGCTGATTCGTTCTTCACCATTAACCGTCAGTAGCGATTCGCCCGTAATCAAACGCGCTCCCCGGTTGCGAGTCCAATAGTTCCAACCCCACTGCAACATTACAATCAGCTTGCTGTCATATTCAATCAAAAAGTAGATGTGAACAAATACCCATGTCAGCCAAGCCAATATCCCGGAGAACTTAATAAATCCTAAATCGACTACGGCAGCATTTCTACCAATCACCGCCAAACTACCGCGATCTAAATACCGAAATGGGACACTGGTATTATTACCTTTAAGCTTTTGTTGAATTAGCTTTGCTACATAGTTTCCCGCCTGCATAGCTACAGGTGCAACGCCTGGTAATGGTTTGTCATTTTGGTGCGAAAAATTAGCCAAGTCGCCGACAACAAAAATATTCGGATGTCCAGCTACGCTTAAATCTGGTTCAACTATAACTCTACCAGCGCGATCAAGTTCTGCGCCTGTACGTTCGGCAAGAATTGCCCCCATAGGAGACGCTTTTACTCCGGCGGCCCACAAAATTGTTTTGGCTGGGAGTTGTTCTACATTGTCGCCTTGGCGCATAGTCACAATATCGTCAGCAATATTGGTAACTAAGGTTTTTGTCTGTACTGTTACGCCTAACTTGTTTAGCGATGTTTCTGCTTTTGCCGATAATTCTGGCGCGTAAGGTGGCAAAATTCGCTCCATACCTTCCAGCAATAAAATTCGCGCTTCTGATGTATTGATATTGCGGAAATCTTTTTTTAAGGTAGTGTAGGCAAGTTCAGCGATCGCTCCTGCTAACTCTACCCCCGTTGGCCCGCCGCCAACTACTACAAAAGTCAACCAAGCGCGGCGCTTTGCCGGATCTGTTTCTTTTTCCGCCGCTTCAAACGCCAAAAATATTTTCCGGCGCATTTCTAGCGCATCTTCTACAGTTTTCAATCCTGGCGCGACTTTTTCCCAATCATCGTTACCAAAGTAGAAATGGCTAACACCTGTTGCCACAATCAAGCTATCGTAATTTATTTCTTCATTTTGTAAGACAACTTTTTGCTCCTTGGCATCAATATCAACTACCTCTCCCATCAGCACTTTGGTATTCTTACTATGATTTAGCACCGATCGCAGGGGCGAGGAAATATCTGCTGGCGATAGCGTACCTGTAGCAACTTGGTAAAGCAATGGTTGAAATAGATGGAAGTTGCGCTTATCAATCAAGGTAACGTTAACATTTTTGTCTCGGCTTAAAGCTTTGGCTGCGTAAAGTCCACCGAAGCCTCCACCCACAACTACCACATGATGAGGCGATTGATTCTCAGCATTTATCATCGCAAGTTACTTCTAGAAATATCTTTATAAGTATTTATACTACTTTACATTAATTTACTTGCAATCGGCGTAGCGATCGCTACAGGTGGGCTAATTAGGCATTTTAGTTATTTGGGGTAGTCAAGAAATCAGCCAGAAACCATTTTTTTGCCAATATTGCTTTTCTAAGATTTGTTCTAGCTGCTTTAAAGTCAAGATATGTTCTTCTACCAAAAGTTCGCCGAGCTTTTTATGAGTGTGGGCTTGCTTTTTTAATGCTTGTTCTAGTTGCAATGGCGAAACTAAGTGTTCTTGGAGCAAAATTTTCCCTAGCATCATATTTTGCTCATTGAGGACACGATCGAGTTCCGTTTCAGAAACCATATTGCGCTCTAGTAGGATCTCACCTAGTTTTTTGTGATTACTAAGTTGTTCAGACAAAGCACGTTCTAGTTCAATTTCCGAAATTAGTCTTTTGCGAATTAGAATTTGCCCTAACAAAGCCTTCTCTATACGGTCGAGAGTTTTGATCATTACTAGTTACTAGCTACAAAGTATTTTTGTAGATTATTTTAGTGAAGATATTTGTAAACTTTGGATGTACCAACGTTACTTTTATAATTTATATCATTAGTTTTAGCTGTAATTTAGATAATTCCTCAATTGCCAATTCTCGAACGATAAGCATTTAACCGAATGCTATTAATTTTCTATATGGCAAGCACTATTAAACTAACTTGTAATAGCTTTATAGTAGCTAAATATACTTTTAATTTTAGTCTTTTCTATTACAGTTTTGCCCATGAAAAAACCCGGCTTTAACCGGGTAGATTGATGCACTGCTTAACCGCAAACTTTTGTCTTCACGGATGCTTACTACTTAAGATCGCAAGTCAAAGGACAAGCTGCATAAACAGAAGTGTGTGCATTATCCACCTCACCATGCAGCCAGCTTAACCAGGTTACTTCTGTGGGGTGAATGCCTTTAAAAGTTAAGATACTAGCACCAGCAATTACTGCAAACAGATTTAGACCAATTAAACTACCCGCTACTAGCAAAACTGAGCTAATTGGCATTACCGACTGAAGAATAACCGATAGCAAAGCACCAAAAGTAGCCATCAAAACTACCAACGGAAAGCCTACTACTAGCAAACATACGGCTAAGGTAAAAGTCCAAATTAAAAAGCTTTTAGCCGTGAACAAAAAATAAGTTTTTCTTAGACTGGAGCTTTGAGCTAGAGCCATGATTTACCTCCAAAGGTAATAAAAATTTTAAATTGAGTAAAATTTCGGTTGACTAGAGTGTTTCTAGTCTGTCATTAAAAATTAGTATATAGATAGTGTCGCAAAGTATGATCGGTTAGTTATTAAAATTTACAATCAATACTCTACATTTATGAATAAAAAGTTTTAATAAAGTTGTTGATCAGGCTTTCAACCCATCTCTATCTTTAGGAATAAAAGCCATAACCTGCTCCAATTGCAAGCTCTAAGTTTTTACTCGGTTAGTCCTAAACGGTAGTTCTTAATTTCAGATTCAGATTAAATAGTTTATTAACAATTGGCTTAACATTTCTTATAAATATCAAAATAGTTTCTCATAATCAAACACTAGGTGGTAAATAGCTCTGCTGGAATTTAGAAGTACCTGGTAATTTAAGCCAAATCTTGGGAAGACTAGCGAAAGGGGATGCTATCGATTTAAGCGGTTGCTGCCTAAGCAGGATGAAATCTTGTTGCTTGAGCAAAAGCGATCGCCTAGGTTTAGCGCTCAAGCAAGTCGTGAAGTTGGTTAAGTATAGATAGTTAGCTTTGCGCCACCAGAGCGTTTTCTCCAGTTACACGTTTTATATTGACATTCGTTAAATACGCCTAAAAGCAATTTTAGATATATGACAGAATCACAAAGCCCATTAAATTCCACTCCTTCAGATTCGCGCTTACCGCCCCCACCCCCACCAAGACAAAATATTGCTAATCATGGCAATGGTGGTATGCAAAGGCAGCCCATGACCGCCCCAGCTAGTCCCAAGGCTCCGCACGAGGCTTATTCTGCGCCCTTACCCCCAACTTCCGCACATCAACCTGCGCCCTTACCTCCAACTTCCGCACATCAACCTGCACCACCTAAAGCTCAAGCAGCGCGTTCTAGTTTTGGTAAAGACGTACAACCAACTTTAGAAAAATTAGTCCAAGAAGCTTACGAGCAAGGCGCTTCGGACTTGCATTTAGGCGTTGGGGAGGTACCTCGTTTTCGCGAACGCGGTCAAATTATTATTGGTCAATATCCCCAAACCGATGAAGCAACCTTTTTTGATTGGCTAGGAGAAATTCTCACTAAAGAACAAATTGAGACATTTCGAGAGACGATGGAGTACGACGGCGCTACTCAGTACGAGGGATTGGTGCGCGTGCGGATCAATATCTTCGTATCGCTAAATGGGCCAGCAATGGTAATGCGATTAATTCCCTTAAAAATTCTTACTATGGAACAACTAGGTTTACCGCCAGTTTTCCGAGATTTGTGCCATTACCATAAAGGCTTGATTTTAGTTACAGGACCAACAGGTTCGGGTAAATCAACAACGATGGCAGCAATGATTGACTATATCAATAGAGAAATGCCCAAAAACATCATCTCTATTGAAGATCCGGTCGAATTTGTGCATACAAGTCAAAAATCGTTGATTAAGCAAAGAGAGGTAGGCATTCACACCAAAAAGTTTGACAATGCCTTGAAAGCATCTTTACGCGAAGATCCTGATATTATTTTGATTGGAGAAATGCGCGATCGCGAAACCGTAAATACCGCCCTCAAAGCTGCCCAAACCGGACACTTAGTTTTTGGTACTCTCCACACCAACGGCGCGGCTAAAACTATTGAGCGGATTTTGAACCTTTACAACCCAGAAGAACAAGCGCCTATGCGGATTCAAGTGGGCGAATCGCTAGTTGCTGTAATCTCTCAAAGCTTGGTGAGAACTACCGATCGCAAACGCGCGGCAATTCATGAAATTATGATTAATACCGATGCCATCAAAGACTACATCTTGCGTAATGAAATTGAGGAAGTAGAATCAATTATTCCTCGATGCAACTTTGAAGGAATGTGTACCATGAACCAGTCGATTTACAAACTCTATGAAGAAGGCAGGATTACCGAAGAAACAGCTTTAGAAGCTTCACCCAAACCAAATGAAATGGCGCAAATCCTCCGAGGTCGAGCTTAAAAATAACTATTTGCTGGTAGATAACAGTTTTTTTATCGCCGTAAATTGCCAAGGTTTTTGTCAGGCTGAAAAGTTAATTGCTATTATAATAAGTAAGGTTGTGCTGCGACGTTGGTGACTGCCAATAATGTTTTTGATCTATGTTTTGTCCGATAAGGGAATCAAAACGTTTCGGCAGCAGTAAACCGGGCTTGTACCCGGAAACTTCAAGCTAAACGCCCCGATACCCACCTGGTTTTACCAGGTCTAAAACTGAGGTAAGACGGCGTTGCGGTCAACTTTTTTAAAATTAGATTTGTTATTAGGGGCAGAAATAAGCACACGTAATTAAGGCAATACTGCTATAAAACTTAGAAGTAATGTATTTGCCCCAATTACTAAATGCTGCCAAAATCGCCATTTTTTAAAATCCGCTTCCCATATTTATTTGCAGCCTGGAAGCAAATAGATTTATGGCTGCTGGGCTTGTGCGCGAGTGTAATGCTGTTTGGCGGCATGATAATTCGCAGTACCGAATTAAACCAAGGAGCTACAGATTGGTGGCAACACTGGTTGGTCGGTGGTGTAGGCTTAACAGTAGCGATGCTGATTGCCCGATGGCGTTACGAAAACTTGCTTCAGTTGCACTGGGTAATTTATGGCATGACCAATATCAGCTTACTAGCAGTAATGATAATTGGGACTAGTGCCAAAGGAGCGCAACGCTGGATTACAATCGGTGGCTTTAATCTGCAACCATCAGAATTTGCCAAAGTTGGAGTCATCATTACTTTAGCGGCAATTTTACACGCCAAAACCGCCTCGACAATCCCAGTTTTTTTAAAAGCTTTAGCAATCACTTCTGTCCCCTGGGCGTTGGTATTTTTGCAGCCAGACTTAGGCACTTCGCTCGTATTTGGGGCGATTACCTTGGGGATGCTGTACTGGGGAAATGCTAACCCTGGTTGGCTGATACTGCTAGTTTCGCCCTTGGTTTCAGTGATTTTATTTAATGTATATTTACCTGGCTGGATTATTTGGACGATCGCCATGTGCGCGATCGCTTTTTTTACCCTACCTTGGAAATGGATGGGGGGAATTAGTGTCATTGCCATCAACCTTGTAGCTGGCGAATTGGGGAGTTTGCTGTGGGGATTATTGAAAGATTATCAAAAAGACCGAATTATTTTGTTTCTCAATCCCGAAAAAGATCCCCTGGGGGGCGGCTATCATTTAATTCAATCGCGAATTGCGATCGGCGCGGGGGAGAAGTGGGGACAAGGACTAAATCACGGTACTCAAACTCAGCTTAATTTTATTCCAGAGCAGCATACAGACTTTATTTTTTCGGCAATTGGAGAAGAATTAGGCTTTGCTGGTTGCTTAGTAGTTTTATTTGTTTTTTGGTTAATTTGCTGGCGTTTGCTTCATATTGCTCAAACAGCCAAAGATAATTTTGGCTCGTTACTCGCTATTGGCGTGTTGTCGATGCTGGTATTTCAAGTAGTTGTAAATATTAGCATGACTATTGGTTTGGCTCCGGTAACGGGCATTCCTTTACCTTGGATTAGCTACGGGCGATCGGCAATGCTGACTAACTTTATTGCGATTGGGATCGTAGAATCGGTAGCAAATTATCGTCAACGGTTAATAAGATACTAATTAGGTGCGATCGCTTTTGTAAGTTAAATATCAAACTTGGTTTTGAGGTTTTACCAATGATTGCATCCCCACAGCCCTATTTTACTCCTAACTAATACCTGCATCTGGAAGAAACAGGCAACATCAAGCACGAGTACATTTCGGCTCTATAGTGTTGGGTGTGATGTACAACTAGAACTGTATGAAGATGTATTACTGAGTTAATTTTCCAGTCACGGCAAAGTAAGGTAATTTTAAAAAAGTAACTTGTAATTAAAAAATTATGATATTTCCTGGCTCAGTAGTGCGAGTGACTAATACTAACGATACTTACTACGGTTTTACTGGCTTAGTCCAAAGAGTAACCGACGGCAAAGCGGCGGTATTATTTGAAGGCGGTAACTGGGATAAAATAATTACTTTTAAACTGTCCCAACTAACTCCCGTAGAAGTCACCGGACGCAAAAAAGCAAAATAGTTACAACTATTAACTTAAAACTATTCATGCGCCTTCCTCTCCCCCAATTTGCTACAGGCGATCGCCCATCTCACCATATTGCGGAAGTAATCGAAACTGCCACTACCGAATTTTTGGCTCAATGTCTTGATCCTGACGATTTAAGTTTCCCGGTTATGCCACCATTTGGTAGCTGGGTAAAATCTTTAGATGAAGAATCGGGCAATCAAGTCTACGCAGTGGTTTATCACGCCACTACTATGCCTATAGACTCCATTCATCGCGCTAGGGCTTTAGGTTTATCTTTGCAAGACTTGCGCGAACAGCAACCCCAAATATTCGCCATGCTCAAAACCGAGTTTCGCGCTGCGATTGTTGGGTTCAAGCAACAGCCAAGTGCTAGAAGTCCGAGCCAAGTCTATCAGTATTTGCCGCCGCGTCCGCCCCAAATCCATCAAGCCGTTAATCACTGTCAACCCGAAGAAATTGTTGAATTTAGCGAACAATTAGATTTTTTGCGGACACTTTTGCAAGTAAATGGCGCACCTGTCGAAGCACTAACCGCCGCCGCCATTCGTGAAATTTATCAGTTGCGTCAGGGCGATCGCCCTTGGCTAGTCAAAGCTGGGCGGACTTTGAGCGTACTGCTTAAAGATGACTATGATCGCTTAAAAATTATTTTGAGTCAAATCCATCCCTAGGGGGTTATTCATCCTAGCTTTTCTGTATTAATTTATCAGTTTTAGCTACGAGCAATAGAGATAATTAGGTTTTCTATTTGTAGAAATTGACCTAAACAACTTTGCAAGAGCTAAAAGATCGAAAGTAATAAACTTTATTGCCTCAAGTCAACTATTTAAGTTGCGATCGCGAGAGCTAACTATGCTTCAATATTTACAAATTATTGCCCAAGAATCAGCAACGCACGTTCTTGGCAATGAGCCGATTGTGCCTTTTGCGATTCTGCTTGTTGTTATTTTAGTCGTGCCGATAGTATTTGAAAAGCTGCGGCTACCAGGATTAGTTGGATTACTAGCGGCGGGGGTAGCCCTTGGTAGTAACGGCTTGAATGTACTACACAATGATGCGCCGACAATGCAACTTCTGTCAGACATTGGACTTGTGTATCTAATGTTTGTGGCGGGGTTAGAAGTTGATATGGAGCAATTTCGGCGGACTAAAAATCGTTCGTTAGTATTTGGTACGTTTACTTTTTTGGTTCCTTTAATTATGGGAACAATTGTCGGGCGCAGTTTTGGTTTTGGTTGGAATGCTTCGCTCTTAATTGGCTCCTTATTTGCTTCCCATACTTTACTTGCTTACCCGATTGTTAGCCGCTTAGGTGCGATCGCCAATGAAGCGGTAATTGTCACAATTGGCGCAACTATTTTTACAGATATTGGCGCGCTACTGGTACTGGCTATTTGCGTTGCAATTCATGCAGGCGACTTCACAATTTGGCGATTGTTAACGTTGGTTGGTTCGCTGATAGTCTACTCCATCGTGGTTTTATTTGGCTTTGATAAATTAGGGAGAGAATTTTTCCGGCGATCAGGAGATCAAGAAGGCAACCAGTTTTTGTTTGTATTACTTGCTGTATTTCTCTCGGCGGTAGGCGCTCAACTAATTGGCATTGAAAAAATTGTCGGCGCTTTCCTCGCTGGATTAGCAGTAAATGATGTAGTTGGCGAAGGACCTGTTAAAGAGAAAGTCGTATTTGTGGGAAATGTTTTATTTATTCCCATTTTCTTTGTCGATCTAGGTCTACTCATCGATATTCCAGCGTTTATTAAAAGTATCAGTACAGTTTGGCTAACTTTAGCGATCATAAGCAGTTTAATTGCTAGTAAATTTATCGCCGCCTTACTTGCAAAGCTTGTTTACCGTTACAAATGGAATGAGATGCTGACCATGTGGTCGTTATCCATGCCCCAAGTAGGAGCAACCTTAGCCGCCACTCTAGTCGGTTACAAAGCTGGGTTGTTGAATGAAGGCATATTAAACAGCGTGATTGTTTTAATGCTTGTTACCGCCACTTTGGGGCCTATAATTACTAGCCGGGTAGCGGTGGGTTTAGCGCCAGCTACGACACCCTTAGAGCCAGCCTCTGACAACTATACAGATAATACCGAACAGGGAAAGTTTACCGTTGTTGTACCTGTATACAACCCCAAAACCGAGCAGTATTTAATTGAAATGGCAGCCCTTCTAGCGCAGCAAACTTCCGGGCGAATTATTCCCTTAGCGATCGCCAAGTCTTCCGTACATATGAACGCGCCGCAAGTAGAAGTTGCTCGGCAAAGAAGTTTAAAAATCATCAATGCGGCGGCTCAATTGAGTCAACAACTGGGAGTAGAAGCTGAACCATTGTTACGGATTGATGATGCGGTAGCTTCAGGAATTACCCGCGCCAGCCGCGAACAAAACGCTAGTTTGATTATTATGGGTTGGGGAAAACGCACTGGAATCCGATCCCGGTTGCTCGGTAACTTAATAGATAGTGTTTTATGGGCGGCTCATTGTCCTGTTGCCGTGACGCGCTTGCTCACTTCCCCAGCAAATATTAAACAAATTTTAGTACCCATAGAAAACCTGACCAATCAAGCTGTACCGCCAATTAAATTTGCGCGGATGCTGGCATCAGTAAACGATGGTTATGTGACCTTACTGCACATCTGCGATCGCAGATCTAGTCTTAGCAAAATAGAGTGGATGAAGTCGCAACTTGCGCTGATGGTATCCAAACTGGGTTTAGAGGGGCAAGTAGAAATAAAAATTACTCCTCACGACAATATTGCCGTTGCGATCGCGGCGGCAGCCAAAAATTACGATTTAGTAGTGCTACGTTCCTTACAAAAGCGCACCAATACAGGAAGTTTAGCGATTAGCGATGTCAATACCCAGCTAGTTACAGCAATTACAGGTTCCATCGTGGTGCTGGGTGAGCCTCAGCCCTTAGCTGATACCATTATTCCCGTCCCAAGCCAATCTCGTAAAAAGATTATTTAAAGCTTTCGCTTTACCACAAATTTTAGAAAAATCCGTGCATTTATACAGAATGTCTGGTAATTTGCTAGTTAACTTAGACAAAGCTTAATTAAAAGAGACTTTATTGTTACTTAAATAACGATGAACAATCTTGTTGTTAACTTTGCTAAAAACGATTGTACCTATGTTACATAAGAGTTGCGCTATAGCTATTAAAAAGCAAAACTTTGTGCAACTACCGCGCGATCGCTGCGCGCAATCGCGTTTTCCTGTCAACTTTATATGACTAGTCAGCTATGAGAATTTTGGTTACGGGCGGTGCAGGATTTATCGGTTCTCATTTGATCGATCGATTAATGAACGAGGGACACGAAGTTTTATGTTTAGATAACTTCTATACAGGTCACAAGCGCAATATTGTGAAGTGGTTAGGTCATCCTTCCTTTGAACTTATTCGTCACGATATTACCGAGCCAATACGTTTAGAAGCAGACCAAGTTTATCATCTAGCCTGCCCAGCTTCGCCAGTTCACTACCAGTTCAACCCCGTTAAGACTGTTAAAACCAACGTCGTGGGAACTTTGAATATGCTGGGACTTGCCAAACGGGTAAAAGCTAGATTTCTTTTAGCTTCAACTTCCGAAGTGTATGGCGATCCAGAAGTTCACCCCCAAACCGAGGACTATCACGGCAATGTCAACCCCATTGGCATTCGTAGTTGTTACGACGAAGGTAAGCGGGTAGCGGAAACTTTAGCTTTTGACTATCACCGCCAAAATGATGTAGACATCAGAGTAGCCCGGATTTTTAATACTTACGGTCCTCGGATGCTAGAAAATGACGGGCGGGTAGTTAGTAACTTTATTGGGCAAGCTTTAAAAGGTATTCCCTTAACCGTGTATGGCGAAGGCTTACAAACCCGAAGCTTTTGCTATGCAAGCGATCTAGTCGAAGGACTGATGCGGCTTATGAATGGCGACTACATTGGTCCGGTTAATTTGGGCAATCAAGACGAATACACCATTTTAGAACTAGCAACCGAAGTTCAAAAGTTAATTAATCCCAATGCCGAACTGAAGTTTGAGCCGTTGCCACAAGACGATCCCCGCCGCCGTCGTCCAGATATTACACGGGCAAAAACCTTACTGAACTGGGAGCCAACAATCCCCTTAATCGAAGGATTGAAGCTGACCATAGCAGATTTTCGCGATCGCATTCCCGCCCGTGCGCCCCATTCATCAGTCTCTTAACTTAACTAAGTGCAGGGTGTACAAGTCCAGTCTTTTAGCTTTTTAATGGCTAGGCTTCAAACCTGATAACCTCCAACACCGGACGCATATATAAATGCGTCCCTCTAATCTATCCAAAGGATCTAAAACTATGCGTGTTTGTGTAATTGGTACGGGATACGTCGGCTTAGTTACTGGTGTTTGTCTAGCCCATATCGGTCATCATGTGATCTGTGTGGACAACAATGAAGAAAAAGTTAAGTTAATGAAGGCTGGACAGTCCCCCATTTTTGAGCCGGGATTGTCAGAGATTATGCAATCATCTAGCCAATCGGGACGATTAGAATTTACAACGGACTTGGGTGCGGGAGTCGCCCACGGAGAGATTTTATTTATTGCTGTAGGTACGCCCCCGTTACCAACGGGAGAAAGCGATACCCGCTATGTAGAAGCGGTAGCCCGTGGCATTGGCGAACACTTAGATGGCGGCTATAAAGTAATTGTCAACAAATCTACCGTACCCATTGGTTCGGGGGACTGGGTAAAAATGATTGTTCAAGGTGGGGTTCTCAGTCGTCAGCAAACATTAGTAGGTGCAGGCAACATTCCCAACGAACAAACGGCGCCCGCTCGCATTGCTGGGTTTGATGTGGTTAGCAATCCCGAATTTTTGCGCGAAGGTTCGGCAGTATACGACACCTTCAACCCCGATCGCATTGTTCTAGGCGGCAATAACCCCAAAGCGCTAGATATGATGCAAGAATTATATGCGCCAATTATTGATCGCTCTTTTGCCACCAACTCAGCCCTCCCGGCGGTTCCGGTACTGATGACAGATTTAAGCTCCGCAGAAATGATTAAGTATGCGGCTAATGCTTTTTTAGCTACTAAAATCAGTTTTATTAATGAAGTTGCCAACATTTGCGATCGCGTGGGAGCGGATGTCACCGAAGTTGCTAGAGGTATTGGCTTAGACTCCCGAATTGGCAACAAATTTTTGCAAGCGGGGATTGGTTGGGGTGGTTCTTGTTTCCCCAAAGATGTCTCGGCATTAGTTCACACGGCGGACGATTACGGTTACGAAGCCCAATTGTTGAAAGCTGCTGTAAGTGTCAATCAAAGGCAACGCCTGATTTTAGTTGAAAAACTGCAACAGGTACTCAAAATATTGAAAGGCAAAACCGTAGGTTTACTGGGGCTGACCTTTAAGCCCGATACCGACGATATGCGCGACGCGCCAGCCCTAAACCTAATCGATCATCTTAATCGCCTAGGAACCACAGTCAAAGCCTACGATCCAATTGTTTCTCAAAGTGGTCTGCGTGATGGCATTGCAGGAGTGCTAGTAGAAACCGATGCTGAAAGATTAGCGGACGGTTGCGATGCTTTGGTGCTAGTAACCGATTGGCAGCAATTTCGCAATTTAGACTACGCAAAAATGGCAAGTCTGATGAATCACCCTGTGTTGATTGATGGCCGCAATTTCCTCGATCGAGAAGCCTTAATTCAAGCTGGGTTTAGATATGTAGGCGTAGGGCGCTAAAAAAGTAAGGAGGAGAATTGATATCAATTCTCCTCTAGTGGCAACGATTTACTACCTAAGCCGCCCAATAAGCCCTATTCAAGCCGTCAAAAACCCCTTTGCTTAGGGAGAATTAGGTATGCGATCAATTTGGGCGTAGCCGCTAAAAATTAGCTGTTTGCCTTGGGTTTCTAATCGATTAATCCGCATCGTTACGCCATCAAGATCGAAACGGTCAAGATCGACCATGTTATCCAAAATTTCAGCAAAAGCGATCGCCAATGCCTGAGATATCTCCTTTTGAGCTTCGGGTGCTAAGTCCGTTGTAAATTGTGGATTGTTGAACGCCACGCGCCGCCGCCGCTCTACGGCTAAAGTTGCCGTCATACTAATTGGGACTAATTCCTCGCTATTTAAATCTGCTTTTGCCAAAATAGTGACTTGGTTGTTGGGCAAAAGCTCAACTTGGATGTCGCTAAAAGAAACAGGTTCACCCCCAGATAGTTCTGTCAAACTAGGTAAATCTAAGTTTAGCAAGCGTTTTTTGACCAATTCTGCGGTAAAAGCATGATTGATGCCAGCTTCCGATAGTTTTACTTCTGCCACCGCTTGCGTTGGCTGCTTTAACGTCAGTTTTCCGCCTAATACCGAGCCAAAATCTAAAGCTACGGCATCCGTTTCAAAAGACATTTCATCTACCAAAAAATCTTTGCGAATCGCCAAGCCTCTACCGCTCATTTTGAAATTGTCTATGCTGCCCTGTAACAACTTGCTAGAGGGGTAGCAACGTACAGAGACTTCTATCGCCTCGCTTTGAGTAAACAGATGACGAATGGTTTTGCTGGCAACGCTGTTGAGCATTCGCTCTCCCCAATCAGTGCCAGTAGGAGTAGTTAAGCCAGTAAGTCCGCCGAACATCTTGTTTTCACTTTGTAGAAGTTCTCTATACTTTTGTAACAAAATGTGAAACATTCGGCAACCAATCGCCCATAAGTCGTTCTGACAAGAGCTATAAGTGTATCTTGTCTAGGGCGCTGAAACGGGTAAAACCAATGGTCAGAGGCGAGATTCATCAAGCGGTGGCAATTTAACAGAGTAATTGGGTTTAGTATACGCCAAATATTTGGGTTGAAATAATTTATTTTTAAATAATTAGCCTAAAAGATCGCTCTAAAACTAGCTAACTACATTTTAATTTCTAAAACTAGCATTATTAACTACTAACTTTTAGATTTAATTGCTCTATAAAAAGTTATATAAAGAGCAGATAAATTAGTATCTGAGATTACAAAATAAATAGAGTAGTTAAGCAAATAATACTACTGAACTTTGCAATTTTCCTCTTGCCTCCGGCTTGGGCAGCAAATCACGTAATATGCCATTACAAATGATATGTTACTTAATTATTAGTTTAATTAAATTAATAGCATTGAAATAGGCGAATATGAACTATAAAACAAAAACATGGAGCCGTCGCCAAACACTCTGGTTGATGGCTGGATTATCAAGTAGCTTGGTATTAAATGCTTGCAAAACGCGATCGCAAACAACCGAAACAGCATCGACTAACTCTGCTTCCGCAACATCAGGAAGTACATTATGGATCGGTTATACACCACTGTATATTGCGTTAGAAAAAGGCTTTTTTCAAGAAGCAGGATTAAATCTCAGTCACAAAGATTTTAGCGCCTCTCCAGATTTACAAGCAGCGTTTGGTGCCGGTAGATTAGATATGATAGCTTTAGTAACATCTGAAACATTGTTACTCAAGGCAAAAGGTATAGATTCTCGGGTAATTTTAGCGGCGGATAATTCTCTGGGTGGAGATGGTATTTTAGCTCGTAATAGTGTGGTAGATATTAAAGATTTTAAAGGCAAAAAAGTTGCGCTGGAAGTAGGAGGAGTTAGCCATTTCTTATTATTGCAAGTTTTAGAAGATGTTGGCTTAAATGAAAATGATGTCAAAATTACTAATGCTACGCCCGATGGTGCTGCTACGGCTTATCAAGCAGGGAGAACAGATATTGCTGTAACTTATTCTCCATTTTTGCAGAAAGCAAATGCTGCCCAAAAAGATGGCAGAATTATCTTTGACACTTCTAAAATGCCTACAGCAATTGTTGATTTGTACTTGTTTAGTCCTAAGTTTATTGATGCAAATCCCATCGGGGCGGCAGGGTTTGTTAAAGGAATATTTAAAGCAATGGATTTTCTAAAAACAAATAGGCAAGAAGCTTTAGCGATCGTTGGAAAACGCCTGCAAACAAGTACAAAGGAAGTAGAAGCACAACTTAAGGGAGTTAGGTTAATAGATTTGCCAACTAACTTAAAAATGTTGGGCGATCCTAAAAGTGATATTTATCTACTTAATCAAATGAAAGAAGTATCGAAGTTTTTAGTAGAACATAAACAAATTTCTCAACCACCTAATATCACAAACATTTTAGAACCAAAGTTTCTTAAAACTGGCGCTTGAAGAAAATACAGTCTGTTTTTGCGTCTTGTAAGATCCCCTTCAATTCGATACATTTAGGGACTAAAAGAGGGAATATATTACTTTTCCTTAAACAGGTGGATACGCCGGGGATCTATATAATTTTCTAGTCGCAGAATAACTTTTAAAACATCATTTTAAATTATTACTTTGACTGCGCTATTAGATAAAAACGCAACGCAATCTTTAGCAGAAATTCGCGCGCCGGTTTGCAAGTATTCCATTGCTCTTAGTGCTGCCCAATGGGCATCCCAATCGGAACCAGCGCAACAGTCTTCAATAACATGAAAGTGGTAATCTTTCTGATGGGCATCGGCGGCGGTGTAATGCACGCATACGTTAGTCATAGTGCCAACAAGAAGTAAAGTATCAACGTTCAATCCCCGCAGCAAAATTTCTAAATCTGTGCCGACAAAGCAACTATAACGGCGTTTGGCGATCGCAAATTCTCCTTCAATCGGCGCAACTTCCCAGTAATAGTCGGTACTTGCCCAAGTTTCTAAGCAATGCACTGGCTCTGCGCCATCTAATTCTCTCCCAAAATCTACCATTTCTTGGCGATGTACTTCTTTAAAATGGATGATAGGGATTTTTGCACTCCGCGCCGCCGCTAAAACTTTTTTAACGTTGGGGAGTATTTCATCAGTGCCTACAAGCTGTAAAGTTCCTTCTTTTGTAAATACTCCCGCCTGCAAATCTACACAAATTAAAGCTGTGGTTTTTAAGTTCAATTTAAGCATCATACACTACTAATTTTTAATTATCCGCGTACTCGTTCTGCCCAAGGAGTAAGAATATTAGATAAATACTTTAAGGCAAAATCTATTACTAAACCAATAAATCCAATAACACCGATGCAAAATAGAACTTTATCTGTTTGTAAAAAACGTTGTGCCTGAATAATTTTAAAACCAAGACCATTTTGAGAAGCAATTAGTTCAGCAATTACTAAATAATTCCAAGCTCCAGATATATTGACTCGCAATGTATCTAAAATACTAGGAAATACGCCTGGTACTATTACTCTTAATAAAACATCTCTGCGATTCATACCTAATGTATAGGCAACATTGATCATTTCATCGGGAATAAACTTTACAGCATCCGCAACCATCATCGCATTGTAAAGTACAACCCCAAGGAAAATAATTAAAGTCTTCGCGTCTTCCCCCAAGCCAACCCAAATAATAATTAGAGGAACAAAAGCCACAACTGGCATATATCTTACCGTACCAACTAACGGACTAAATAGGCTTTGCATACTATGGAAAGTTCCCATCAAAACTCCGATAGGTACGCCAATGATACCCGCGACAACAAATCCCGCACCAACGCGCGCACTACTCGATAAAATATCAACTATTAAATTTTCTTCAAACAGCATTTTAATTCCGGCGGCAATTACTGCTGTAGGTGTAGGCAAGAAAATAGGAGTTACTAACCCGGCGTAACTAATAATTGCCCAAATTAATAAAGGAATTGCGATCGCTGTAGCGGAAAGTAATATACTCAGCCACCGAGGAAATCCTTGCCGAATGCTCCAAAATACCGAAGGTGGAAGATAACGCTTTTGTGGTAAAACAATTGCTTTTGTCATTGTTACTGGTGAATTTAATTATTTTAATTATCAATTAATAGCACCATCCTCTTTGTATTAAAATTAACAGTTTGTATAGCCAACATTTGTTTAAATAAAATAAAGATATTGGCTCATAAAATTCGCGGCTATACAGTTAAAGTCAGCGTAGGTGTAAGAAGAGAAAATTCTAAATTAGACTGGGTAAAATATAAATTAAATTTAGGAAAACATTATAGTGAATCAAGTTAAATCCTCAGCATCAACTAGTAATTGTGGTTCAGGACAATACCTCCAACAAAATAACTTAGCAAGCCCAAAACTAGAAGTTTGTAATTTGTCTAAAACTTACGGGGCAAAAAATAAACAACTAACTATTTTGCAAAATATTAATTTGCAAATACATAAAAGTGAGTTTGTTTGTATTGTCGGTGCGTCAGGTTGCGGGAAGTCAACACTGATGAATATGATTGCCGGATTAGTTGCGCCCACATCGGGAGAAATTAAAGTTGATAATGAAGTAGTATTAGGGCCAGGTTCCGATCGCGGAATGGTATTTCAAAGCTATACGCTCTATCCCTGGCTAACTGTTGCAGGCAATATTAGTTTTGGATCTAAGTTGCGTAGTTTATCTTCAACGCAGCGCAAACAAAAAGTTGATTATTTTCTGGGCGTTGTGGGTTTAACGGCGTTTGCAAAATCTTATCCCAATCAGCTATCCGGCGGCATGAAACAACGAGTAGCGATCGCACGAGCTTTGGCAAACGAACCAGAAGTGCTATTAATGGACGAACCTTTTGGCGCTTTAGACTGTCAAACTAAAGAGCAGATGCAGCAATTTTTACGCGAAATGTGGCAGCAGACAAATACCACAATTTGCACGATTACCCACGATGTCGAAGAAGCTGTATTTTTATCCCAGCGCGTTTATGTAATGAGCGCTCATCCTGGAGAAATTAAAACAGAAATTGCGATCGCACTGCCCGCAGAGCGAGACGTGGATATCAAGCTAACACCCAAGTTTACCGACATCAAACGCCAAATTATTTACTCTCTGCGAGACTGCTAGTTATTTGCGATGGGCAACCAGGCTGGCGTTTGGCTTCTAAGTAATCAGCCATTACTTCAAGCAGTCTTTCTTTGCCAAAGATGTGATAGTGACCGGGATATACTGTTTCTACAGGCAACTTTTGCAAGCGTTCGTAGGTAGCAATATAAGTTGGAATATCGCTACCAGGCAAAAGATCCAATAATTCGCCATCGTAGACAATATCACCGGAGAATAATTCTTGACTGTGGCGATCGTATAGCGCAATAGATCCTGGCGAATGTCCGGGAAGGTGCAATACTTCAAAAGCGCGACTTCCTAAATCTAAAATATCCCCTTCTTGCAATAATTGAGTTGGTTCGGCAGCATTGAAAGTATATTGCGTAACGGTAAAACCAGGATAAGGTAATTGAGCAAAATGTTCGTCTAATATGCTGCCGGATTCTGGCGCGCACAAAGCCGCATGAGCATCTCCTTGTCTTAAAGCTTCTGCTTCTGCTGGATGAATAGCAATGCGATCGAATTCGTGTATTCCGCCAGCATGATCGTAATGGATGTGAGATGCGATCGCCAGTAATGGTTTATCAATTAATTCCGCAATATGTTGGCGCAGACTAGCAACTCCCAAGCCTGTATCGATTAATAAATCTTGGTTTCTACCTTTAATTAGCCATAAGTTGGCGCGATTCCATTCCCAATAATGATGCTCGTTGATGCGATATAAAGAATCGCTAATTTTTTGGGTTACAAACCAGGAATCGCAAACAGGTTTAATAGTGTGCATAAATATTTGGTAATTAAGTAAAGTAGATCAATTTTCTTGCAAACATAGTCCTACACCTACTGCCATCAAAATCGCCGAAATTACTAATACATGGGTGATTTGTTCTCCGAAAAAAAGAACGGAAATTGTCGCCCCAACAAATGGCGAGAGTGCGAAATACGCTCCCGTTTGGGCTGCACCTAGGTGGCGCAAAGCTTGAACAAAACAGACATAAGTTAACCCAGAGGAAATAAAACCAATTCCTAATGCTCCTAGTAATATAGGTAGAGGCGGTAGAGTTTGTCCGATCGCACAAGAAATCGCCACATTAATTAAGCCAGCAATACCAGTTTTATATAGAGCAATTTGCAACGGATCGCGATCGGCTACAATATTCGTCAAATTACTATCTATTGCCCAAGCTACACAAGTTCCCAAAATTGCCAATGCCCCCCAAGATAGCCCCATTTTGATATGTTCTGTGTAAGAAAGAACAATCCCGCCACCAGTAATTGCTACTATTCCTAAAAAAACCTGTAAGCGCCAGCGTTCTTTAAAAACAGTCCACGCTAACAGCGCTGTAAAAACTCCTTCAAAATTGAGCAGTAAAGACACTACTATTGCTGAGGTGGTAGTTAGTCCAATTGTTAGTAGCACCGGGGCTGTTACTCCGCCTGCTAAGATTGACGCACCTAACCAACCCCAATCTTTTGGGCGCAAACTATCTCTAGAGGGCGATCGCAAATTGCGAATGTAATAGATTGGCAGCAAACCTATACCCCCGCCCAAATACAGAATCCCGGCTAACATCCAAGGCTCTATCTCATCCAACAGTAACTTTGATAAGGGAACGCTAAGACCAAAGCATAGGGCAGTTGCTAAGGCATAAAATGAGCCAGAACGAGATTTTGTCACTTTTCGCTTTTATTTAAGGCAATACCAAAAACGATACTTCAATGCCGCCATAAAATGCCTCTAGCTGGCGTTTTCCTTGCTCGTCTACGGCTGTACCTTGACCTGAGTATATCCGCGATAAACGAAAGCGATGATAGTTGCCGATTAATTCCGGTAGGGTAATGTAATGTATTTCGTTGCCACTATAAAGCTCTTTGTCTAGTTCCGGTAAGCTATACCAAGGGCATTTCATCAATTCGTGATGAGCATTGTGATAGCCAAAGTTGAGCAGCAATAAATTTAGCCACCCGTAGCGCTGAGAAATAATGTTGGAAAAAGTATTTGCTTGCTCGTGAGCGCGATCGCGTTTCGGTAAATCTGAGCCGACAGCGAACACTTCATAAGTATGTTGAAAAGCATCAACAAAGCGCAGAATATTGATCATTGCAATGTAAGACACAAAGTACAATACCAGTGCCTTTAGAGAAATCAAACCCAAAACGCCGAATAAAGTAGCGCGAATTAGAAAAATTAAGCTAACTCTCAAGCGCTCGTGCTGGCGATCGCGTAAGTAAAAAGGCGCAAACATAGCGCGGATTCTACTTAAAAACGCCAAAGCCGGAAAATAGCCCCATTCTAAGCCTAATAGTAGCGATCGCACGGGAGTAGGTAAGGATGTTAAAAACTCTGTTAATTCAAAGCGACAAAAATCTACGCGGTTGACATGGTGGGCAATATGCAAGCGCATCAAATCGCCAAAAGTAGCGTAACAGCCGCCAGTAATCCACAGCATAAGATTTCCCGCGATCGCATTTCCCTGTTTGGAGGCGAACATAGTACCGTGCATAAATTCGTGAGCGAGATAGGCAGAAATTATCAAGCTATGGGTAAGTAAAACAACGCCCAAAGCATTGAGCCAAAGGCTACCTAGGAGTATTAAACTAATTCCGCCCAAATAACCCAATACAGCATAGGATATCGCCGCAGTATTCCACAAAGGTTTACTTTGCTGTAAATAACGATTGAGATTGATTGTAGTAGTCATAATTTATTGGTTGATAGTTTGTTTCAAAAAGCGATCGTCAATTAGCTCAGTAATTGGCGGTAATTGTTTAGTAATCAATTTCTCTTTGAGCATGAGACTAGAAATATCTTCGGCGTTAAAGACTAATGACTGTGCGGTTGTACCTGGTTGAAACATGGCGCTTGCATTTTGGGGTGTAAGCCATTTAAAGCCTTTAAGCAAGTTTTGATAATCTTTGACCGACACTCCCGCCTGTTTTGCTTCAATGGGCAACACTTCATCCAAGTTACTTTGACGATAAGCAAGGGTTTTGTACCAAACATCCAACATTTTTTGGATTGATTCGCTTTGGCGATCGATTACCG
>Ga0068628_1000006_pt1 | contig 32635 bp, 27 predicted proteins | sample InSIn2gowninarea_FD_77431 | JGI IMG/M metagenome (GOLD analysis project Ga0068628, IMG submission 77431) | Clean room microbial communities from NASA Spacecraft Assembly Facility at Jet Propulsion Laboratory, Pasadena, California, USA -... ... | reverse complement strand
GATCAAAAAGTGATTCAAGGTGCGGAAGGCGCGATCGCCTATTTTGCTGACGAAGGCTGGAAGATAGTAGCTGTAACAAATCAAGCAGGAGTAGCGGCGGGTAAAAAATCCCTAAGTAGCTGCGTCAAAGAACAGCAGCAAACAATGATTTTACTCCCAGAAATTGAAGAAGTTTACTTTTGCCCGGATTTTGCCGGAAAAAAATGCTACTGCGTTACGCCTACAGAAGTAAAAGACTATAGCAAACACGAGCTATCGGGAACTTTTCGCAAGCCTAACCCAGGAATGCTATTGCTAGTGATGGAAATTCACAACGCAGACAAAGTTATGTTTGTAGGCGATCGCCCCGAAGATAAACAAGCCGCCCAGTCTGCCAAAATTAAGTTTCAGCAAGCTGACAACTGGCGTAGAACCTATGGCGATTTCTGAAATTGCCTTAGTGGCGGCTTTGAATATGTTTAACCCAAATATTTCTTTAACTATGCTGCAATTTCAACCCCCTGGCTTTGTCCAACAAGCTGTAGATACTTCTTTAGGGAAAATGGTGTACTACAGCCCTGCAAGCGCTTTAAAGGGACAATTACCTCCATTAATATTTCTGCATAGTTTTGGCGGTGGAGCTTCAGCTTACGAATGGTCTAAAGTTTACCCAGCATTTACCGCCAACTACCGCGTTATTGCGCCAGATTTAATTGGTTGGGGAGAATCGGCTCATCCCGTGCGAGATTATGGAGTTGACGATTACCTGACAACTATTGCTGAATTTATTACCCAAGTTTGCACGCCTGGGGCGATCGTTGTCGCATCTTCTTTAACGGCGGCTTTAACTATTCGCCTCGCCGTTCAACAGCCTGATTTATTTAAAGCTTTAATCTTAGTTTCGCCATCGGGGTTTGATGATTTTGGACAGGGTGCGGGGCGCAGAATACCATTGCAAGTTATTAATATACCGCTTCTCGATCGCTTAATCTACACTTTGGGCGCTGAAAATGAATTTGCCGTGCGGAGTTTTCTGGAACGATTTTTGTTTGCCGATCCCCGCCGCGTCTTCCCAGAAATCGTCCAAGCTTATCTTACTTCCGCCCAACAGCCCAACGCTATTTATGCGGCTCTTGCTTTTTTACGCGGCGATCTTTACTTTGACTTATCTTTATATATTCAACGCTTAACTACACCTACCTTCATGCTGTGGGGAGAATCTGCACAATTTACTGATATCAAATTAGGGCAGCGTTTAGCACAACTAAATTCTTCACAAATTAAGATTCAAGAGATTTTTAAAGCGGGTGTATTGCCTCATCTAGAAATGCCTGAAGTAGTAATTGGCTTGCTGCAATCTTACTTAAGTAATATCACTTAAAAAAAAGTATTTTTAGCAACTAAAGCAACTTATTATCCTAAATTTCGTCTTGCGGACTGAAGGCATTGTCTGCTTAAATTTGCTCTTAAAAAGGCATATTTGCGACTTTAAAAGCTTAAATAAATGCGTCTATAGATAGAGAAAAGATAGGAACAATTTACACTAAAGAAAATCTAAGTTATTAAGATAACAACGAATAAATCTTTTACGAGGAGTCTTTAGTAATGGCTATGTTTATTAATCGCTTGCAAGCAAAAACTGCCGGAATTATGGCGATCGCTCTTAGCGCTGGTAGCATTGCCCCAGTAGTTATTTCTGCCCCGGTTTTTGCTCAAAATACAACTTTTAACGATGTATCTAGCAACTATTGGGCAAGTCCTTTTATTACCGAACTTGCCAGACGCGATATTATTGCCGGGTTTCCCGATAATACCTTTCGCCCCGATCAACTTGTAACCCGCGCTCAATTTGCAGCAATTGTCCGCAAAGCTTTTGAAAAAAGCCCCGAACGCAATGCCATTAATTTTACGGATGTACCATCAAATTATTGGGCATCTAGTGCAATTGAAGAAGCTTACCGCACAGGTTTTCTTTCTGGCTATCCAGGAAATCGCTTTCAACCAGAACAAAATATTCCCCGCGAACAAGTTTTAGTATCTTTAGCTAGTGGCTTAGACTTTCCCGCCACCATTGATAGCAATCTCAATCAATTTTATAACGACGAAAGTAACATTTCTAACTACGCCCGTAACCCCATTGCCGCAGCAACCCAAAGAGAGATTGTTGTTAACTACCCCAATGTAAAATTCCTCAACCCAACTCGCGGTGCTACTCGCGCTGATGTTGCAGCTTTTATCTATCAAGCTTTGGTAGATTCGGGGCAAGTATCAGCAATTAGTTCAACTTACGTTGTCGGGCAGCAAACCCAGCCTACTACCCCCACTACACCCCAGGCGATTACAATTCCCTCAGGAACTACTATCCCGGTTAAATACGACCAAGCCGAGCGGATTTTAGTTACAAAAGAAGAAACTGCCCCCTTAACGCTAACAGTAGCCCAAAACGTTGTTACAAGTAACGGCACAGTTTTAATACCCGCAGGTAGTAAAGTAGTTGGCGAGTTACGCCCAGCAACTAATGGTTCTCAATTTTTTGCTGACGAAATACAATTAGCTGGCGGACAGAATTACGATGTAAGTGCTAATTCTGAAGTAATTACCAAAACCGAGCGCATTCGTAAAGGTGTTAATGCCGGGAATGTAGTTAAAAATGCGGCTTTAGGTGCTGCCGCCGCCGCCGCAATTTCTGCCGTCACAGGCGATCGCGCGCTCGCTACTGAAGAAGTTTTAGGTGGTGCGGGTGTAGGTACTTTAGTCGGCTTATTTTTGGGTAGAAACAGCGTAGATTTAGTTGCCATCGACCCCGATACCGATCTGCAATTAACTTTAACTTCTAACTTGGCGCTTAATCGCTAAGACTTAGGGGCAACCAAACTATAAATTTGGTTGCCATGCCATCGGGTGCAGGGCTAAAAACTTCAATTTCTCCCTGCATTTGTTCTACTAATTCTTTGGCGATCGCAAGGCCCAACCCTGTACCAGCAATTGCCGAATTTTCTTGTATGCCCCGATAATGCCGCTCGAAAACTTTACCTAAATCTGCTTGCGGAATGCCTAACCCCGTATCGCTAATTGCGATACCTTGCCAGCCGTCGCGTTGAATGCCAGATTGAATAATAATTTGCCCTCCGGCGGGGGTGTATTTCAAGGCATTGTCGATTAAATTGCTCAATACTTCCTGCAACCCGCCAAAGTCTGCTTTGACGGCGGGTACATTTATGGGAATATCTGCCAATAAGTTTAAATTTCGCTCCAAGGCGATCGCCTTTGCTGATTCTACAAGCGGCGCTAAAATATCTTGCACATATAACTGCTTGCTATTGGCGGCAGGTAACAAAGGCAGGGGCTTTAAATTAAGCATTAACGCTTTTTGTGGCGCTAAATCGTCCACCGTCAAATCTATTGCCCGATCGAATTGTTTGAGCAATTCTTGCAGGCGATCGCTTTCTCGAACAATATTATCGGCTACGGCTCGATTAGCGTCCTCTGGTGTAAAGCGCTTAAGTAATAGCTTGCCAAAGGTTCGTAATGCCGTTAAAGGATTGCGAAATTGATGCAATAAGTTATCTAGTAAGTCTCTTTGCTGCTGATGTAAATGCTGCTGTTTAGTTAATTGCTGCTCTACCCATTCTCTGCGCCGATCCATGGAACAGGCGATCGCTAAAGTCTGGGCAATTGTTTCAATTTCTTTACGCTCTGTTTCATTCCAGGCTCGATCTTCTCTCCCAGTCACTAGCAACCCCATTAACGACCCTTCATAAATTAACGGCAAGACAATTTGGCGAGTGGGGCTTAATTCCCCTGGAGTTGTGTCTTGCCAAAATTCTTTTGTTGGCAACGATATAGGGTTAGGAGCCGTATTTGGTAGTAATTTTCGCGAACTTTCCTCCACTTCTGGCAATAACAAACCTCCGGCGACTGCCTTTGCTTTTTGCCAAGCGGCTAAGTCGGGATAGGCAAATACAGGAATTAACTTAGCTTGGCTGTTTTCTTTTTCAACCAATTCCTCTGTTAAATACACGATACTCCATACCGCTCCCAATCTCTGGGTTAGAGTGGCAACTTGGACTTGGCATAAAGCAACAAAATCAGAACTGGTTAACATTCTTTAATTACTAAAACTTAATGCGGCTTGCCCACACTACCGGGACTTTTGCCTAATATTAACAAGGGAATTGAGCTATTAGCTTTTTTCTAGGCTCTAAGCGATAGGCTTTTGCCCTACCCTTACCTATTTTTCGCAAACACCATAGCTTTTTTAAGCATTGTTAAGTTTATGCGTTAAAGTCTTAACCTTTGCTTAATTTTCAATCATATATTAATGACTTTGTATCAAATGCTTAACATAACTTGATTTTTAAAATTCAGAAAGATATACTGGCGACGGAAATTGTAACTATAACTACAATATTCGATCGTTAAAAGAGGAGGACAAAGAGTTGGCAAGGAGACGGAAGCGGAAAAGTCGTCGTCGTCAAGAGGGTCGCCGAATCCTAGAACACGTACCTCAATTTAGCATCGAAAGTGGAGAAGATAAGCCTGTAACTGCCGCCAGAAAGTACATTCAGGCAGAGGGAATTCTACCACCAGCGCTGCTACTTGTGAAACGCAACGAACACACAACAGATCGTTATTTTTGGGCAGAAAAAGGGCTATTTGGGGCGCAGTACGTGGAAGAAAATCATTTCTTGTTTCCTAGTCTGCGGTTTTTAGAAAATCCCACTGAAAAGGAATTAGTCACTACACGCAAGTAAAAGTGATGGAAGTAAATTTAATTGGTATGGATCGACTATAAATCCTTTAAAGTATTAATTTTGAGGTTTTTATTGATGACAAATACCAGGGTGTGAGTTATTAATTTCAGTCAAATTATGACCCTACTCAAACAGCTATGTTTGGGTGGGGTAATTTTTTTGTCCAAAAATATTTATTCGCGATCGCTGGCGGCGACGAAGGGAATAGCTTTCCTAAGTTCAAGGATTTCATCGCGGTGAGCTTTGACCCAAATTGCCACATCATTATCGCTTGTAGATGCCAATTTTAAAGATACTTGTTCTACTCGGCCAGCTTTTTTCCAGTAAAAAATACCCGCCGCCGGGGCGGCAAGCAATAACAGCAGCAAAATTGTACTTAAGTTAGGAAATAATATTGACAGGGCGAGGATTAAACTAAAAATACCAGCGCTTGCAAGTATTGTCAGTAAAATTGCTAGAAAAATGCTAGGTCTAACAAAACCAGTGAAAGTAACAGAGTTGTTTTCTTGATTTATACTGGCAACGCGATAGGCTCTTTGGTCAAAATACTGTTGTAGTTGAGCCATTACCGTTGCTTCTGGTTGCTGAGAGATTAATTCTATTTGTTCGGTGCGGTCTTTAGCAGAGGCTCGAATAAAGAAAAACAAGCCTGTTGCTATTACTAAAGTCAAGATAAAAATTGAGGGGATAGTAGCAGTATTCACGGGTGAAAAGTTAAAACTCAAGTCAACTTCTTTATTATTGGCTACCCAGGGGAAGTATTGATATATTCGCGCCAAAGACGCGCCAATTCTTGAGATTGAGTTTGCCATTGAGGACTAATTTGATACATTCTTCTCGGACGACCGCGACCTTGGACTTTTTTCCAGTAACCAGTTACGGCTTTTTCGTCTTCCAAAAATTTAATTGCACTATACAAAACTGTGTCCGACAGCCGATAGCGGGGGTGTTCGGTTTCTAATAGAGATATAAGCTCTGTACCATAAGATTCTTTCTCGACCAAAACCGAAAGAACGTAACATACTGCTAGTTCTTGCCCTAGATAAGTTGGCGGACGATGGCGAAAAAACTCATAGATATGCTCAAGGTTCATTTGTCGCTCTCCTAGTAAAGTTTTCATAGACATAGGATGTAGATTAGCTTGCGCGGCAGCTTGAGACAGGGTGGCAGGAGAAGGTAGAAAAAAATTCAGTAAACTTTATTTTTCTTGGGTTGTCAATTAACCTCTTAAATACTTATATATTTGTAAATTTTTATAGAGATTTAGGGCGCGAAAGTCTGAAAAAAACCGGGATGCAGAGTGTTTAGAATTTTGACCTATACCATTGCTGCTGTGATTTTGCAGGCAAACAACTGGATTTAGCAAACTTTTGAGATAATTTGAATCATGGGCAGATAAAAATAGATTTGAGGCAATTTTAAACGGTTTGTTTCGGTTTGTCTGCAAAAATCGGTAAATTGCCTCTTTAAGCTTAAAGGCGATACCTTTAAACCCAGTTAAATCAAAAATTGTCGTCAAGTCTTACTTAAATATATTTAAAAACTTATTGCTATCGATTGAGCTAACTATCGGCTCTGTTTTTGCCCTAAAGATTTATTTGCTCAATTACAACGCTAATTAAGGTGCGATCGCATTACCTAATAATTTGGCTCGTGGCGGATGCTTGGGTCATCGGAAATGCGATCGCCTCAAAATATCAAACTTACAAAATTTAGGTCTAGGCGACCTATCTCCAGAGGATACGACTGTTTGGTATGCAAACGATGTTGTATCCCTCCGTGCCGCAGCAACTTGTTAAGCAGCTATACAAAACGATCGCCCACATCGTACTGCTTTTATTGACGTAAAGGAAATGAAACTACATTTACGGCGACTTTTGCGATCGCTGAGTGACATCTTACTAGCTCCTGCCAATACTAAAACTCTTGCAAAAGTTCTAAAAAACATTTTTTAGTCAGCTTAACCTAGCTAGAGCTATTAGCCTAGGGTTAAAACCCTAGGCGGGCTAGGATGATTTTTTAAAATATTAGTACACATTTTAACTTTTGCAAGAAGCTTATTTTACAAAAGTTTTCTAAATTGTATTACCTAGAGTCTAAGCAAAAAAAACTACGCACGTTGCGTAGCAATTTTTACATTAGCGGCTGCTTTGGTTGAGCAATGCGATCGCACTTTTATCCTACGATTAAAATAGAAATCTTTTGAGCCGCAACTAAACTTCGCTTTACTTTTAAGCAAAACGAATTTTTAGATAGTCTTCTTCCATTTTTGCTCCCGCAGGTTGCAACGCGGCTAAAGCTTGGGGCAAAACTAAATTACGTCGATGATTGCCAATAGTGATATTTAGCTCGTCACCAGTTTTATTTAGCTGAACTTGGTTTTTAGGAATCCCTGGTAAGTAAAGCTCTAAGCTGTATTGATTATCCTCTCTAACAACTTTTAATGTGGTTTCTTTGTAATAAACTTGCGTTGGATCTTCGTTATCGTACAAAGTATCTTTCAATCTTTCTAGTGCTGCTAAACCGCACATTTCTTCAGAATATAAAGGAACTTCTTTAACGGGTAGAGGGCGGAAATTTTCGTGAATTTCTTGGCGATATTGCTCTTGGTTTTCTTTCCAACGTTTAAAAAATGGATCTTGAACTTCGGCGGGAATAATTCTATTTGCTACTACTAAATCGGTGGCGACGTTGTACAAGCTTAAGTAAGCATGAGCGCGTAAAGATTCTTTAATTACCATTTTTTCGGGGTTGGTAACTAACCTTACAGAAGTTTGCGTGTTATCAGTTAATACTTTTTCTAAAGCCTCAATTTGTTCGTAAAACTCGTAAGGCGCATCCATTACTTCTTTGTTTGGTAAAGAAAAACCCGCTATTGGTTTAAAAAACGGCTCTACAAGCGGTCTTAAAGCTACAGATATATTTTGAAATGGTTTGTAAAAGCGGCGCATATACCAGCCGCCAACTTCGGGTAAGCTCAATAACCGTAAAGCTGTACCTGTGGGTGCAGAATCGATGATTAATACATCAAAATCGCCTTCGTCGTAGTGGCGTTTCATGCGTACCAAACCAAAGATTTCGTCCATCCCTGGCAAAATTGCTAATTCTTCTGCTTGAATGCCATCTAAACCACGCGCTTGCAATACTTGGGTAATGTAACGCTTAACTGCGCCCCAATTGCCTTCTAGCTCCATTAGCGCGTCTAATTCTGCTCCCCAGAGGTTGGGGCGAATTTGTTGCGCTTCGTGTCCTAATTCTAAGTCAAAACTATCTGCTAAAGAGTGCGCGGGGTCGGTACTTAATACCAATGTTCGGTAGCCAAGCTCTGCACAACGCAACCCTGTAGCCGCCGCCACAGAAGTTTTGCCCACCCCACCTTTACCTGTCATCAGGATTACACGCATGAATAGTTTTGTCCTATTGTGAAAATTTTTAATATTTATTTACTTTATCGTATATTCATAATTGCCAGAGCGGCGAGTTATTTATACGGGCGTTGCTGAAGAAGATAAGGAGATAAAGAACAGGGTAGGTTGCTGCAAAAAATCCTATCTAAATTCAGCAATAATGAGTTGCGATCGCATTAGTTAGTTAAGTTTATGCTATTAAAAATTGACAGTTTTACAGCTATTAGTTTGAAGTAGCGCGTAAGCCAATCGTGCCATCTTCATTAAAAACTGTCCACTGGGGGTCAGAAATACCACCAACAAAGTGTCCGGCTTCGTCTTCTAGTTGAAAACCTAAAAAAACCGGATGTGCAGTTTCTGGATTGACAAGTTTCCCACCGTATAAACCACGAACTAATAAGTTAGCCGATTGATTTTCCCAAATAATGCGATCGTAGCTAACTTGTTGGCGATCTTCTATAGGTTCAGAGTATATGTAGTAAGTTCCTTGTGGTTCTCGACGCTCAAAAAATCTATTCCAGTAAGGACTAAATATTAGGTACAAACGCCAAAAATTATGTTGTTTGCGCCAAAAAACTTGCGGAACTTCTAAATAACGAAATTCAAGAGACTTGTACAAAATTTGCTTGGAGTGCGTTTGCCAATCTGTCAAATTAGCAGAAGTTGCATAAGCTACGACTCCACCTGCATCGGTAGGTGCATCTTTTGGACAAGCACAGATAAAAGTATAAAATAGCCCGTCTGTAGCATCTTTAATTACATACGGATCGCGCCAGCTAACGCCATCAAAGCCATTATCTAATCCGGGATTAGGGATAACAGGATGGGTTTTTGCTGCGGGGGTTCGCTGCCAGTTTATCAGATCGTCAGAGGTCGCAACACCAATATTTTGCGGTTGTCGGCGTTCGTGAGTGGTTAGAACAAACTCGTCTTGCGAACATCGCCCTGTATAAAACATGTAGTGGCGCCCCGCTTGTTCGATAATGCTACCCGTCCAAATAGAAATATCGTCCCAGCTATCTTTTTGGCTGGATAAAGCTGGCTTGTCTCTATTGATTTCTTGCCAACCGTAAGGTGTAAGCACCGCGTGACCAATAGAGGCTAGATTATGTCGGCGATCGCTATTGTAAGCACAATCTTTTTGATTTGCTTGCAGAAAAAAAACGTGCAGGGTTTGTTCTTTGTGAATAAACCAAAAATCCCAGCAATATTTATTAAGCGGTTGCCAAGGCATTGTTTAGATATGTATATATATTTAAGAATTAATTAAGACAGTGCGATCGCATTTTAGGCCATAATAAATGAAGAATTATTTAAGGTTTCTTGGCACAATCTACCTTGCGAGTGGGTTGTGCTATTCATTGCTTATTAATCTCCCCCAAACTCCACAAGTTTACCAATATTAAAATCTATCCTGACGAAGCCTGCTAAACGGCGTAAGTTGTCTAATAAAAGTAAAGGAATTTGCCAGTGATGCACCATGAGAAATGGTAGGGGATCGTTAATGTCAAAAATTGCCTCTTTCCCATGCCGAATATTTTTAAACCATGTCTGCAATTGCGACCATGACCTAATTTCGTTTAGCCGCCAAACTTCGTGATATAGCCAGTAAGTAGGCTTGCTATCAGTTAGGGGTTGTAGTGGTTGGTTTAAAGGGCGACTTTCTAAATAAGCTTCTGCTACCCCTGGATGGTTGTAAAACATGGTAATGGCGGAGTGGGTGCGGGGATTGCATTCAATAGCGTAGATAGTCCCGTTTTCTGCGCTAATAAAGTCAAAGGAGGCTTGTCCGGTAATGCCCAATTGCTTAACAAAATGGCTTACCCACTGCAAAATCTCCGGCTGTTCTACGTTTTCGTAGTTAACTTGAAAAGCTGAAGACTCGCAACAGCAGTGCAATCTCAATTCGCCATTTCTGACGGTGCTATGAGTGCAATACTCTTTCCCAGAGATAAATTCTTGCATAATCCAGGGCTTTTCCTCGCTAATAGGTAGGCTATTTACAAAGGCTTCAGTTTCAGCGCGAGTATTGCAGGGAAGTTTGGTTAAGTTTAAGCGCCTAACAGAATCGTAAGGAATGCTTTTAAGAATATATTTGTGCTTTTCTTGGGAGAAATCAAAATCGAGGAATTGTTGGGGATGAGTAATTTTGTAGCATTTGGGAACGGATAAACCAAAACTTTCCGCACTTTGGGCAAAAGCAAACTTATCATCGAGCATTTTGGTTATGTCCGCATCGAAGTGAAACACCTCGCAGCAGCCAGCTAAGGCGGGTTTAGCTAGGGAGTCGTAATAGCTAGAAACCGGGCTGCATACGGGAATGTAGACATCAATATTTTCTTTTTTTGCAATGTTGATTAATGCTTGAATATAAGCATTAGGATCTTTTTGCGGTGCGGGAATAGCGTAAAAAGTATCGACAGCACGAGAATATCGATGTCCCGTTAACCAATACTTGTCAGTTTCAACTAAAACTACTCGATGTCCCGCTTCATAAAACGATCGCGCTAATTGCAATGCTTTAGTCATCTTACCGCCACTAATCAAGATATTTTTAGGATTAGGATTAGCAGTTTGGGGAAGTCGCCGTTTTGCTAGTAACGCTCCTAAAACGACGATGCAATTAAACGGAAATGCGATCGCAAGTAGTAATAAAGTACCCAGGTTTTGAAACAATGCTAACAAGTGCGATCGCTCGATCATAAAGAAGGGAGAGGAAAATTAAATAAAGATTTGGCAATTCCTAAAAACGTTGGGTTGGCGCACATATGTAAGTGCGCCAATTTGAGTTATTACACTCGCCGAATAATCGTTAAACCATCACGAATTGGTAATAATACTTGCTCCGTGCGAGGATCGTCTGCGACTATGCGGTTAAATTCGGCGATCGCTTTGCCATTAGCAGATTGCTCTGATAAGTAAGGTTGTCCTTGCAGTAAGGTATTATCTACACAGATAAAGCCTTGGAGTGCTAGAAGGTTGGAATCTAACAATTTTTGGTAATACTGCACGTATTCCTTTTTATCGGCATCAATAAACGCCAAATCAAAAGATTCTCCTTTTGCTGCTAACTTATCTAAAGTTTCTAGCGCTCCACCTACTTCCACTTGGATCTTTGCCCCGTGAGGAGAAGCTTGAAACAAGTTTTGAGCAAACTTAGCAACGTAAGCATCTACTTCACAAGCTACCAATCGTCCATTTTCTGGTAAGGCTTCCGCCATTGCTAAGGCTGAGTAACCTGTAAACATGCCAATGTCTAAAATACTTTGAGCGCGACTCATGTAAACAAACATTTTTAGTGTTTGTCCTTCCAAGTGTCCCGAAAGCATCTCTTGTTCTAACTCTCGCCCGGTAGCGCCATCAGCAAATTTTTCGCTCCATTTTTCCGCTTGGGTATTTAAAGCGATCGCTTTTAAGGCTGGCGATTCAGTAGTAGTACAATCCTGTATGTAAGGATCTATGCCCGCCGCTAGATTTAACGCTGTTTCTAGGTTTTCAATTACAGGAGTTGTGACTTGCGCCTCTCTTGCTATCTTTACCGCCGTTTCTAAGCGTTCTACCAATATCCCCAAGGGAGTAACCGGGCGAGGCTCTACCTTAGACATTGTTAGTTCCTACTAATTGCTGAACGCTCCCTACATAGCCATCTATTCCCGCTCCTGCACGGGGATACTTTGCACAAAGGCGCTTGTGTTCGCTTAAAGCCGCTTCTAATTCTTCAATGGTTAAATCGTTCGCAAAGAAGCATTCGCCGATGGGTTTAGGCATAGCGGCGCGTTGCAAGCCGTCTCTAGTCTGCGTAATCGATTGGGTGGCGTACCACAATAGCTCGATTTCAAGTAAAGGATGATCTAAAGCTAAACCGATTTTGCTCATTAAACCCAAAATGCGATCGCGTTCTTCTGTAGTAATATAACCTCGTAATTGAGAAATCGTTGCACTCAATGCCATGTCAATATTTACCGCGTGACCGTGTAGCAAAGGCACAGAGGGCGATAACTCTAAAGTGGGACTCCAAGTGTGTCCGTAAGCAATTACTCGGTCTAAATCCAATTCATGCAGGTTAGGAGTTTCCAATTCCAGCATGGTTTGAATTGCTTTGTAAGTTACTTCTTGGGCAACTTGTTTAATCTTTTCGCTGGCGTTGATGTAACCAAAATGAGTATTGAGTAATTCTTCCCCATACTCTGCCAACAACTCAAATACTTCTAAGTTTGAAACTACGGCAATTTTAACTAATTCTGCCATGCCGTTGCGTACTTCTGAAGTAGGCAAGGTTTGTAAAAATGAAAAGTCTAAAATTACCTTTTTTGGTGCGTGGTAAGCGCCCAAACGGTTTTTTAGTTTGCCGTGATTGACGGCAACTTTAATTGCTACTCCCGCATCTACTAAGCCAATTAACGTTGTGGGGATACGAATATAATTGGTACGGCGGCGATAAGAAGCGCAAGCAAAGCCCGCTACATCGGTTGTCAATCCGCCACCAACTACTAAAACGGGTTCTTTGCGGACTAATCCAAAGTCAGCAAACGCATCAATAATCGCCTCGAAAGTTTCTAACGTCTTTGTTGGTTCGGTAATCGCCAGTTCAAATACCGTTAAGTCAATGTCGTAGTGCTGAAAATATGCCTCTATTTGACTACCATACAACCGATTTACATTGCGATCGACTACCGCCAAACACCGCCCAAAATTTTTGTAGCTATCGGCTAATTCTGGGTTTTTGATATCGAAAGCGCCATTGACGAAAACTAGACTAAAGTCGATTTTTTCGTATCCTTCTACATGAAAGGCAGTTTCAGTTGCAACAAACTTTGCTTGAACAATACTCATGAGTTTTATTTTTACTTACAGTTAATAGCGATGGGTACAACAACTAAGTTGCTGCATATTGTAAAACGTTGCTATTAGAGTCCAAAGCATCGCTTGATAGCGCGAACTGATGAAAACTAGAAGCCTTCTAAATTTTTCACTTAAAAATGACGGTATAATTCCAAAAATCACCGTTTTTAGCAACTACGAAAGAATAAAATTGTCTCGTATTTAATTTAGCGATCGCATTTTTGTTTTTCCACTGCCAAAAGGTAGAAATAATAATAAGAGGAAATGTTAGGATTTCAACGTTGACAGAGTGCTAACGAAATATTATTGACCAATTTTAACGTATTTATGTCTATTTTTGCCTTAAATGCCGAAAAGTAGAGACGGTTCAGTGAAACGTCTCTACAGGTGTAGCGGTAATAACGATCTAACCTGAACGCTTGGAAAAATGTTGCTTTACTACGTCTAGGCGAGAACATTTCCAGTAGTCAATATGAGAAGTAATTAAGCCATCAGCGTTGATTTTCAGTTCGCTCCAACCAGGAATAGCAATCCGAGGTTTCCAGGGGAGGGGAGTATTCCAACTTAAAACCCACTCCATTTTAATTGTGTCTCCTACTCGGTTAATTGCCTGCAAATCCATTTTTGGGGCAATAAAAAAAGTATTGATAAAGCCAATCATTGCTTTGTATTTTTTGATTCCGCGAAATTTATTCAATGGATCTTGAAAAAATACATCTTGGGCGTAAAGACTATAAGTCTGATTGGCTGGGAACCTGTGATAATCGTCTTTAAGAATTTCTACAATATCCATAAGCAAGCTACTTTTCTGCCCACATCCGCTCTAATTGTCTGCGCCAAGATTGTAAAGCTTGTTCGCGCGACTCGGCCCCTTGTTCGAGGTCACCTAATACGCCTTCTTCATAAAAACGGTCTAAAGTTTGCAAGGTTGTTTCTAGTGATTGTCCTTGCTGCTTGGCTGCTTGGACAATTTGACCAATCCGACTTTCTACTAATTGATTAAATACTCCGGTTATGCCTGTTTGATGCAAAGCTACTAAACGGGCGATCGCATTAATTAAATCGCTGCTTTGCAAACTTTCGCGGCTATGCTGGTATATGCCCCAAATTACACCTTGATGCAGGGCATAACGCACTTCTTGAGTATCATCAAAATTAGACTCTAAAAACTGCTCCAAAAATGGCTTGGCGACTTGAGCAGAGATAATTGGCAATAAAATTCTTAGCCAAGAATGATCTTCTGATAGTAATATCAGCAAGCGTAAGCTATCTTTTTCGACTTGCCACGAACCAGGTGCGATCGTTTTTACTGTTGTTTCTTCAAATAGCTGCGCTAACGTGGTTGCAATTTCTTGGGGGGTCATATATTTTATGTCATTTAGTTACCAAACCAGTTTTCTCTAGCCTACTTAGTATGATTTTATACGTTTTATTCAGCTAGGAAAAGATTAATACTTATTGATGGTATTTAATATTTGAGCAGGCGACTTGTATCGCTAGGTGGGTTTTTAGAGCAGAAATTAACAATTATTTTTAAATAACTACTACGCAAGTGGTAACACAATATCCACAAAAAATCCCCAATACAAGATTAGGGATTAATCATTTATTAGGAGTTAATTTTTAGCTTAACCATTCTGGTATGGCTTCTTCCTTAGTATTGGTATTACGCGATGGAGTCTCGCGATTAAACTTCATATGAATTGAACGCGTTTGCTCTCCATCTACGGCTACCGCCATAATTGGGTAGTCAACTAAACCATCTTGGAAAGACATTTGATAGCGGAAAGTACCGTCGGGATTAAGCTTAATCGGACGACCGCCAATTGTTACCGTAGCATCAGGCTCGGTTGCGCCGTAAACAATTAATTCTGCATCGGCAACTAACCAAAACTGACGCGGACGAATGGGAGCCATAGAAGCGCCAAAGCCAATTCCTGACATTCCCACCCCAGACATTGTTAAACCAGAGGTCGTAGGCACTGCCCACATACCTACACCGGACGGAAACACGTAGGAACTAATAGCTTGTTCATTCATGGGGGCTTGCTGCATAGAGCCAAAAAGCGATCCGGCGACTCTTTGAGCTTCCGCACCTTGAGCCATGCCAAAAATATCATCGTAAATTGGGTTGCCGTAAGCCCCGGCGGTAGCAGCTTGTTGACTTGCTGTAGCGCTATCTGCCATGCGTTTAGCAGGGGTGACTAATTCAAGTACGGTCTTACCGCGCAAATCTTCTTCAAAATTAACGGTAACGAATTGATCTTCAATCCAGTCGCTAGGATATACAGGCGGGACGCGGACGGGAATAGAACGAGCTAAAACTAGCCAGCGACCATCGCCACAACGGTAGCCAATATCTACCACATAATCGCGATCGCTTACGGGAATTGGCAAGTACCATTCTCTTGCTAGTTCGTCGCTGGGGTATTCTTGAATGCTGTGGGGGCTTTGGTATTCTAAGTTGATGTCTGTAACATCATAAATCCGCAAGGCTAGTTGCTGTCCACCTTGGCGGCGCATTTCTTCTTTGCGATCGTTAGGAATATCCCAGTAAGTATAAGCCCATTGAGGATCGCGAGGCATTAAAACAATTCGGCTTTCACCATAGCCAGCAGGCAATTCGGCAAGTCCTTCATCTACATCAGAAATAGAACCACCGATTCGATCTTCAGTACCTAATTCAAACTTTGCTGCTTCCACGGCTTCTTGTGCCTCCAGGGGTTGAGATGAAACTACAGATTTTGGGCGCTGGACTTGTTGAATTGCCGCCAGCAGTTGCGATTTACGCATTCGGCTATAACGAGAGATGCTACATTCACTGGCAACTTTGCGTAGTTGCCGTAATGTCATCTCCTCTAAGGGGGGGCGTTCTTTTGCCATGATGTGTTCTCCGGTAATTTGAGCGGTGAATCATTTTTTTTGCGGACAAAAACTCTGTTCAGTTTGTAGCCTTATTTCTAGAACTAGGAGTTATGTAAGTTGTTACGCCTATTTGTTTAACGGTTACAGCTTTGCTATTTGACTGTCTGGGTTAATTCAAGTTCTGTTGACTTACCCAGCAATTTTTAAAAGATGTATTTTTCGGAGCTTGGGGATCGCTCGCTTAGTTAATATTTAGCAGTAAATATGGGCTGGGATCAAGGTTTTTTGAAGCTTCTTTAAGCATATATACGCATTTATCAGCCTTTTGGGGATCGTTATGTCATAAAACTATGACATAACGAAGCCAGAAGTTAGTTTGTTAAGCTTTGATGACAAGTGCTTGAACAAGCAAAAAGGGTCAAAGAGATAACTATTCTCTTTGACCCTTTTTATTAACGCTAAATAGGTGAATTTATTTACTATTGCTCAACTTGTTTAACTGAAAGCCGATGCAGTGGCAAGCACAACACGCAAGCAAAGGTTAAAAAGTAAGATAAAGCTGCTGTAATATTTACACTCATCAGAACAATTTCACCTTCTAGTAAGCCGAGCTTTTGCAGTCCAACGCAGACGCAGTAAACCATCCAGTAACTAAAAGTCATTCTAAACAAGATTTGTTCGCTTTCTTCTAGCTCGTTTACCTTGTCAGACTTAGTATCTATAAGTAGTAAAAGACCAGTAATACAAGCACCGAAAGAAAAAATCATTAGCAGATTGTGCCAACCCAAGTTTAGGATTTGCATATAGCTTTTTATCCCAAGATTTTTTATTTCTACTCAGTCTAGAGGAATAGTGTATAGGGATACAAAGATGGTTACAAACTGCAATATTTTTTACAAAAACTTGCGATCGCATTTGTCAAACAAATTTATTTAAAAACTATGACTTCACCCACATCTAGCGAACACAAACAGAAAGTAGCAGCAGGATTTAATTTAGCATCGGTGGGCTACGATCGGCAAGCGGTAAGATTTTTAGCTTTAACGGCGAGGAGATTGGTAGAAATAGCTGCTGTTGGAAATCAAGAAACTGTATTAGATGTAGCGACAGGGACGGGTCATAGTGCGATCGCTCTTTCAACTCTCGTGGGTGCTGAAGGGCAAGTAATTGGCATTGATATAGCGCCCGATATGTTGGAAGTAGCAAGGGCAAATATTGCCAAAGCTAGTTTAGATAATATCGCTCTGCAACTAGGAGATGCGGAAAATCTCAGCTTTAAGGATGAGAGTTTTGATAACGTAATTTGCGCTTCAGGAATCTTTTTTTTGCCTGATATGCTGGCGGGTTTGAAGGAATGGCGACGGGTTGTTAAACCTGGCGGTATAGTGTCATTTTCTAGTTTTGGGGAAACAGCTTTTAACCCAATGCGCGAAAGATATGCAAACCGGATTCAAAATAATTATGGAGTTGTACTGCCAACATCTAGAGGATTTCAAAGGTTAAATACTGTTCAAAAATGCCAAGATTTGATGCAGGAAGCAGGTTTTGATTTAGAAGGTATTGAAATTTACACAGAGCAATTAGGTTACTATCTGCAAAATAAAAACGATTGGTGGGATATTGTCTGGCATACAGGTTTTCGACATTCTGTATCGCAAATTGCCCCAGAAAGATTAGAACAGTTTAAAACCGAGCATTTGGCAGAAGTTGGGGAATTGACAACAGATAAAGGAATTTGGTTAGATGTGCCAGTAATTTTTGCTTTAGCTAGGAAAGTAGAATAGCCTAGACTTTTTACAGGAATCTCGGAAAGCCCCCTAAATCCCCCAGCTTTGGGGGACTTCAGATCCGATTCCCTCCAGAATTGGAGGTTAGGAGGGCGATAGTCGTTCACGCAGTAAAATTTCCCAATTACGCCGGATAAATCCGTAAGCGGCGATTGGGTTCATCGCCAAAACTATCCGATTTAAGGCGATAGTGTTCTACAAGTTCATGTTGCATTTTCCGCACTTTAGAGGAGCGCGGTAACAACTCCACAGGTTGCCCTTTGGGAATAACTATCTGCTCTACCGCAAGCCTTGCTTCCTCTAACGCATCCATTTCATCTTCGCTACCGTTGCGACTAAACAAACTCATTTCCCGTTCGTCGCTAAGTCCTGGCTCATCCATGTTTAAAAGCCGCCGCAAAGAACGAGTAATTTGCGGGATGGTACTAGCTTTAATCATATGAATGGGAACTTGGCGCACTCTAGCAATATGACGCAACTTAGAATGACTCTTGACGTGCGATCGCAATGCTAAAATTCCATCTGCTCCATCAATATCTTTAGTTAGCACTATGGGCAAATTGAGAACTTCAATTATTTGGTCTAATTGGCTGCGACTGACACCGTAAGGGTAAATATGCAAAGGCAAATCTTCGCCATTTGGGCCGGGACTTTGGCTATAACCAAAACGATCGAAAGATTCTTCTAGTAAGCGGTCAAACTCTCCTTCCCCAGAAATGCGTTCTTTAGTTACTTGGGGCATAGGCATCATTTTACCAGTTTCTCTCCAACCAGGCGATCGCATGGTAGTTACATTCGACTCTAATATCTCGTCTCCACCTTGCCAAGAACTATTAGAGCGCGCAGTTTTGACTACAGGTTGCTCTTGAGTAATGGTGACTTTATTATCATCTCCCACAGTTCTTACTTGCGGGGTTGGCTGCTTTCCACGCAACAAATTGTCTACCGTATCGGCGACGCTTTCGTGAATTACCCAACGTTGGCGCTCTTGCATTTCCACAGCAATTTCAAACGTAGGCGGGGCTTTGCGCTCTAAAACAGTTTTTTGCGTCCTGCGTCTTCTTGCTTCCTCATCTCCTAGGGTTACCGCTTGAATACCGCCGACTAAATCGGACAATGTGGGGTTTTTAATCAAATTCTCAATTTGGTTGCCGTGAGCCGTCCCAACTAGCTGTACGCCCCGCTCGGCAATGGTTCGGGCTGCCATTGCCTCTAGTTCTGTGCCAATTTCATCAATGACGATCGCTTCGGGCATATGGTTTTCTACCGCTTCAATCATTACTTGATGCTGAAGCTCTGGGCGCGATACTTGCATTCGTCTGGCTCTACCGATGGCTGGGTGAGTAACATCGCCATCGCCAGCGATTTCATTGGAAGTATCAATAATTACTACACGCTTATTAAGTTCGTCGGCTAAAACGCGGGCAATTTCCCTTAAAGCCGTAGTTTTTCCAACTCCCGGACGACCGAGCATTAAAATTGATTGACCCGTCCCTACAAGGTCGCGAATCATGTCAATAGTGCCAACCACCGCCCGACCGACACGACAAGTTAAGCCAATAATTTTTCCCGTGCGATTGCGAATCGCACTAATGCGGTGCAAAGTTCGTTCAATTCCGGCGCGATTGTCGCCACCAAAGTGTCCGACACGCTCGATACAATCATTCAACTGTGCTTGAGACACGGGAACTTGGCATATATATTCGGCGCGATTGGGAAAACGGACTTCGGGGAGGCGACCTAAATCCATTACCACCTCAACTAAACTATCTCGCAACTCGTGTTGCTCTAGTGCTTGTTGAATTTCTAAGGGCAAAATGTCGATTAGTTTTTGGAGATCGTCTGTAATCTGCATTCTTTCTACAGTGACGTTATTAACGTAGAGCGATAGGGCAAAGTGAAGTGAAAACTTTTAGCAAGTAGTGGTTGGGATTGGTTTAAGCTGAGAGACAAGAGAGCGAGCGAGGTTTACAGCTTCCCAAAGTAACTGGGGTTCTTGTTCTAAGCCAATTGATACTTCATTAGTTTTATTTATTTGTAATTGTTCTAATCGTTCTAAGATCGGCGATAGTAATACGCGGGCATAGCTACCATAGGCAACCCCAGCAATGCGACCCCCTTTTAAATTACTGCCTAACATTCCTAGTTTTTGCAACTTTGGTACGGTATAGCTATTAGTTCCTCCCGCTAACTGCACGTAGCCGGGTAAATTTGCAGCTATTACTTTTTGCGCTAGTTTTACCGCCGCAATCGTCGTACCATCTCCAATATCACCGCTCATTGGTCGCCCGTCGGTTTGCCAAATTAAAGCGCTTTCTAAAGGTGAAATTAGCTCGTACAAACTCCATAAATAGTCAATTAATCCTTCCCCGTCAGGACAACTAATTGCCACTAATTTCAGCTTACTTACCCAAGGTTTAACGCTACTCCACAGATTGGCAAATTCTGAGTATTGCCCTACTTGAGTATGGATTTCGACCGCATCGACTCCTTGGGATAATACAACAGGTGCGAGTTCTTCAGTTGGAACTACATAGGAATTAGTCTCGATCAATTGACTGGGACATATTGGCAAACATCGCCCGCAACCATAACAATTTGGCTCTAATACCCCAGAAAAATCATTCTCTAAGCGCCCAAATACAATGGCTTGCGCCGGACAAATTTGTTCGCAAGGACGCGGACACTCGCGAGGACAAATTGTGGGGTCAAAGGTGGCTTTGCGAAAATGCGGATCTTCTGAAGCATTTAAACTCACCATTAACCAAGGTAACTGTTTAATCTCATAGTTCCGGTTTGGCGCGGTAGTTTTTATTGAACTTGCAACTTTTAGCGCCGTTTGCGCTGCGGCAATTACCGCCGCATCGGCGGATACGTCAATACAATCTACCCCAGAAAGAGCATAAGCTAACGTTAAATTTCTTACCGAAGGTAGATGCTGAAAACTAGCTCCGCAAATCAGCTTGAGCCAGTTACCTTGTTCTAGAGAGCGTAAGGGGTAGTACGAATTAGTCACCTCTATATGCTAGTGTGCTTAGGAAAAAAATTGCAGCGATTTTTAGACGAATTTTTGCTTTCTAGGCATTTAGGCGATCGCATTTCTATCCTCTTGGCTGCAACTCCCCTCTGTTTAAAAATTTACTGCCTCTAAAATTTGGTAACAAATATAACTAACTACTGAGATTTTAGGAAATTTAGCGATCGCTTTTTTAATTATTTGCTTTACCCTAATTGAAGCGCAAAGTTATACTCTGCTAGGCATTTAATTATTTACAAAATTATATAATTAAACTTACTTTGTTCTGACCTTAGAGGGAGTTAGGGCAACGAGCCAGCAATACATATAAGAGATGGGGCTACTTATTTGTAGCCAAAAAGTAGTTAGCAATTGGTGTTTGTAAAACTATTACAAATGTGAAGCGCTTAGTACGCAAATTGTTTTGCCATAAAATAATTTAACGAAAAAGGAAAAATATGGATTTAAGTACGATTGTTCCTATATTTAGCGAATATTTGGGAATAGCTGAAGTTGCCGAAGTCCAATTAAGCGCTATACCCCAAACTGTAGCTTTATTTTCAGCACCGCAGTTTTTAGTAGCATTAATTGCTGGGGTGTTGATGGCTTTTGCCTTTCAATTATTATTAACAAACTTCTCGGTTGCCTTTGGTATTTCAGCCTTGGGAGGTTCGTCTAATTCTAATAATTCTGATGAATCAGAAAGTTTAGGTAGCACTATTCGTAAGATAGAAACGGCGGTAGGTCTTTGGACTTTAATTACTGTTACTATTGCTTTATTTATTGCTTGTTTTTTAGCGGTAAAACTCAGTTTAGTTAGCAGTGCAGTTTTAGGCGCAATTACAGCGATTGTTATTTGGTCTACTTACTTCTCGCTGCTAGTTTGGGTGGGTTCAACTACGGTAGGTTCGCTAATTGGTTCGGTTGTCAGCACTGCTACATCAGGCTTTCAAGGATTGATGGGAACTGCTGCTACCGCTATGGGTGCAAGCGCCGCCTCATCGCAAGTAGTTTCGACAGCCGAAGCCGTTACCGCCGCCGTACGCCGCGAATTGACTTCGGGAATTGACCCCAATAGCATCCGTGACACTCTGCAAAGTTCTTTAAGCAATCTGCAATTACCCAAACTAGATGTTGAAGAAATTCGCAGCCAGTTTGAGAAGATTCTTAGCAATTCAGATTTGCAAAGCCTAGCCGGAAATGAAGGCTTAAATGTTAACCGTCAAACCTTGGTAGACTTAGTTAGCAGCCGTACCGACTTTTCTAAGCAAGATATTAATAAAGTCGTCGAGCAACTAGAAGGTGCTTGGAACAATGTAGTTGGTCAGCAACAACAAGACCCGCAAGCGCAAATTCAGAACTTTTTACAGTCGGCGACTCCTGAAGAATTGACTTCCTCCGATTTAGCCGGACAACTCCAGAAGTTGGTAGCAGTCGGTCAAAGTAACGGCAATAAAAACGGCGGGATGATGAACCAAGCCTTGCAAATGGGAGCAAGTGCGTTGTTAGGGACTGTTTTAAAAAGAACAGATTTGTCCGATTTAGATATAGAAAAAATTTCCGGTCAATTGCAGCAATTGACAGGTAAAGCCACAGAACAAGTTAGTAAAGTTGGAACTGCGGTAGCAGAAAAAGCACCCAATTTAGGTTTCAATACGATTAAAGCTGATGTAGATAGTTACTTGCAAGATTCCTATGCTTGGCATTTAAACCGCGAAACAATCAAAAATGAGTTTAAAGATGTCATTTACGACCCCGAAGCCGATCCAGCAACGGTAAAAAGACACTTAGAGCAAATAGATCGAGAGTATTTTACTCAAAAATTAACTGCTCGTGGCGACCTATTACCCGCAAAAATTGAAGAAGTAGCAGAGCAATTAGAGAGCATTCGCACGGAAGTTTTAGGTAGTCTTGGCAATGTACCCCAGGGAGAAACCAAAGATATCCGCGCTTCGGTGGAAGATTATCTCAGTAAAACTGGGAAAGAAGAACTAAATCCTGAAGGAATTAAACAGAACTTCCAGAAACTACTCGAAGATCCGCAAGCAGGATTTGAGGCTTTGCGCGATCGCCTATCGCAATTTGACCGCGATACCTTTGTTCAACTCCTCAGCAAGCGTCAAGACATCAGCAGCGAGGAAGCAGAGGGTATAGTTAGCCAGTTAGAAACCTCCCGCGATAGTGTTGTTAATAGAGCTAGAGAAATTCAAGAACAAGCCAAAGCTAAAGCGACCGAGGTACGGACAAAAGTTGAAGAATACCTCCGCAATACCAATAAGGAAGAACTAAATCCTGAAGGTATCAAGCGCGACTTTCAAACCCTTTTTGCCGATCCGCAAGTTGGACTTAGCGTACTTGGAGAAAGATTGAGCCAATTTGACCGCGATACTTTGGTACAACTGCTCAGTCAGCGTCAAGATTTGAGCGAGGAGCAAATTAACCAAACCCTCGATCAAATAGAATCAGTACGCACCAATATTTTACAAGCGCCGCAGAAACTAGCCGGAATTGCTCAAGAACAATACGAGCAAACGACAACAAAAATTTCTGAATACCTCCGCAATACCAACTTAGAAGAATTAGACCCTGAAGGAATCAAGCAAGATTTAAGTAAATTACTCGAAGATCCTAAACTCGGCGCTTCCGCACTACGGGAAAGATTATCGCAAGTAGATAGAGAAACTTTAGTAAAACTTCTCAGCCAACGCCAAGACTTGAGCGAGGAGCAAGTTAACAAAGCAATCGACCAATTGCAAGCCGGAATTACCAGCATTGTTAAAGCACCGCGTCGGTTAGCAACTCGCGCCACTCAGCAAGTTGTTGATTTTGAGGCTAATCTTGAAAGCTATTTGCGAAACACCAATAAAGACGAACTTAATCCAGACGGGATTAAGCGCGATTTACAATTGCTACTTAACGATCCGCGTTCTGGTTTGGGAAGTATAAGCGATCGCGTTTCTAAGTTCGATCGTTCTACCCTTGTATCGCTACTATCGCAACGCGAAGACATTAGCGAAGAAGAAGCAAACCGCATTGCTGACCAAGTAGATTCAGTCCGCAACTCTATTGTGGAACAAGCGCAGAAAATACAGCAAACTGTAACTTCCGCCGTTGAGGGAGTATTGGGTAATGTCCGTAATTACCTAAACTCTTTAGAACGTCCAGAGTTGAATTACGAAGGGTTGCAGCAAGACTTTAGTAAAGTATTTGACGATCCGCAAGCTGGATTTAGCGCCTTACGCGAAAGATTGAGCCAGTTTGACCGCGAAACTTTAGTAGCCGTCCTAAGTTCTCGCGAAGACATTTCCGAAGCCGATGCGAATCGGATTATTGCTCAAATTGAAGGAACTAGAGACAAAGTATTGCAACAAGGCGAGCGCATTCAAAAAGAAACGCAAAGACGTTTAGACGCGATTAAGCAGCAAGCACTTAAGCAAGCAGAGGAAACTAAAAAAGCCGCATCTGGCGCAGCTTGGTGGTTATTTAGTACCGCACTAACATCATTGGTTGCAAGTGCGATCGCGGGGGTTTTAGCTGTAAGAAATCTCATTGGCTAAAATATCTATCATTTAAAAACTTTCAAGCCTCCCTAACCGGAGGCTTTTTTTGTAGTTCAAAGGCTGATTAAATTTAGACTTCTGGCGCGAACTATCTCCCCCAATTCTGGGGAAAACCGGATGTTTTAATCCCCCAAGGTTGGAGGACGCGCGGGGGCTTTCCTGAATTTATGCAAGAGGTTTATTCTAGAACTATGGAAGATGATTCTCGCCAAAGTGCTTTTATTGCTCTAAGTGCTGTCCACAAAGGAGCTTATGCTGATGTCGCCTTAGAGCGGGTATTGAGCAAAAATGACCTTTCCCCAAGAAGTCGCCGTTTAACAACCGAGCTTGTTTACGGTAGCGTCCGCCAAATGCGATCGCTCGATACTTTAATCGACCAGTTAGCTAGTAAAAAAGCCGATAAACAACCCCCATTACTCCGCGCAATTCTACATTTAGGTTTGTATCAACTGCGCTATTTGAGCCATATTCCCCCATCGGCGGCGGTTAATACCACCGTTGAACTAGCGAAAAAGAACGGTCTTTCAGGACTTACAGGCTTTGTAAATGGTGTATTGCGCCAATACCTCCGCATCAACGAAACAGGCAACGATCCGCTTAAGTTACCAGAAAACCCCGTTGAAAGATTAGGTATTTTGCATAGTTACCCAGACTGGATAATTGAAGTTTGGTTAGCGCAGTTTGGCTTTGCAGCTACAGAAAAACTTTGCTTGTGGTTCAATCAACCGCCAACACTCGATTTACGAGTAAATTTGCTCCTTAATTCTGTTGAAAAAGTCGAAACTTCTTTACAATCGGCGGGTATAAATGCAAGCCGCGTTCCTCACCTCCCCCAAGCTTTAAGAATTAGTGAGAGTACGGGAGCAATTCAAAACTTACCGGGTTTTAATGATGGTTGGTGGACGGTGCAAGATAGTAGCGCTCAATTAGTTAGCCACTTGCTCGATCCTAAAGCTGGAGAATTTGTTATCGATGCGTGTGCAGCACCAGGGGGAAAAACTACCCATATTGCTGAATTAATGGGAGATATTGGCACAATTTGGGCTTGCGATCGCACGGCTTCTCGATTGCGAAAACTTCAACAAAATACCAAACGCCTGCAACTAAAATCTATTCAAATTCAAGTAGGAGATAGCCGCCATTTTAGTCAATTTATCGATAAATGCGATCGCCTGTTACTAGATGTTCCTTGTTCGGGTTTGGGAACATTAAACCGTCACGCTGACGCGCGTTGGCGACAAACTCCTGAAAGTATCCAAGAACTTTCGTTACTGCAATCGCAATTAATTTCTCAAGGGGCGTTATTCGTCAAACCTGGCGGCGTAATGGTTTATTCTACCTGCACTTTGCACCCCCAAGAAAACGAAAGCGTAATTGAAACATTTTTACAGCAAAACCCTACTTGGCAAATAGAAGCAACAGAACCCGATTCGCCTTGTTTTACCTTTGCAAAAACCGCAGGTTGGATTAAAGTTTTACCATACGAAGATTTGATGGACGGCTTTTTTATGGTGCGATTGAGAAAAAGCGCATAAATCCCTAATTATTAGAGAAAAAAAGATGTCAAATAATGTCAAACAGTTAGTCAAAATATTAATTGGTGCTGCGTGGCTTGATGGCAAAATTCAGCCAGAAGAACGCACCTATTTAAACCGAGTAGCGCAAGAAAAAGGTGTAGCTCAAGACCCAGAAATCTACCCTTTACTGCATGACCTGCGGCAAGTAGAAGCAACAGAATGTTATCAATGGATGAAGGATTATTTGGGCAATTCTCCAAGTACCGCAGACTATCAAAACTTGCTGGAATCTATTAGCGGCTTAATTTATAGTGATAGCGACATAGACACTGAAGAAGCCAAACTATTGACTCAATTGCAGTCTTTAGAACCAAAAAATGATACACCTCAACCCGTCCATAATGCAGTAATCAAAGAAATACAGAAGCTTTACCGCCGTTGGGTTGAGGTTCAAAAATAAAAACTCGGCAACTTTTTAAGCTTTCGGTTCGCCAATACCGGGAGTTACTTCTTTTTTCACTTCTGGAACAACATCGGGACGCTCTTTATCTTCCCAACCTACAGGACGCTTAGAGTTGTACCAAGCAACCGATCCAATTGATACCGCCGCAATAAATCCAACTACATACACTAAAGTAAAAGACACGGGAAAATGAGGACCGTTTTCTGCGGCTTGGGCGGCGGTTTGCATTAATAAATTAATCATTTTATGCTCCTAATCTTAGGCAATACTGATTTTAAGAGCATACAAAAATCTGTGTTATTTTGCTATCTCCCCCAAGAGTGAAGGCAGTAAAGAGTAAGATTTAATCATCCCCAGTCCCCTTGTCCCCCTATCAACCATCGCTACCAAAGCCAGGAGTAGGGTTCGTTCGAGGTGCGACGGGAGGCGGGTTATAACGCGGGCGTTCTACAGGTCTGAGCCGCTCTCGCCAAGACCTAGTTGGTGTTTGGGGCGTAGACCTAACTTTAGGTTGCGATCGCTCATTTCGGGGCTGAGTCGATCGCGCTTTTGGTGGTGCGGCAGATTCAGGGCGCTTACGCAGTCGTCGGGGGGAAGTGCTATTATTTGGGCGATTGCCTCTATAGCGACGATTGCCCCGTGTATCTGGATTAAGCGCATCGTAACGCCGATTGCGTCTTCTTTGCCGATTAGATTCTGGTAACGCTTGTAGGTTTTGTTCTCCCCGATCTAAACGTTTGGCACGAATGCGCCTTGAAATTACTCGTTTGGGCTTAAGTTTTTGCGCCTTAATGCTACCTTTGCGCCCTTCTAACTTCGGTCTTGAAGGAAAAGCGACTACAGGTATTTTCTGCACGGCTTGCGCCATAAATTGATGCCAAGTGTAAGCCGCCGTACTGCTACTACCCCACGTAGGTTCGTTGTTATCATTACCCAACCATACCCCCGTTACTACTTGGGGAATGTAGCCAATAAACCACAAATCGCGGGCTTCATCAGAAGTGCCAGTTTTACCAGCTACCGGGCGATTTAACTGCGCGGCGCGACCTGTCCCCGACTGGACGACGCTTTTAAGCATCCAAGTCATAATTGCCGCACTACCGGGGTCTAGCACCTGTTTAGACTGGTATTTTGATTTATAAATAACTTCGCCACTGCGATCGAAAACCCGGCGAATCCCATGAGTTTCAATATGCTTCCCTTGGGTTGCCAAAGTACCGTAGGCGCTAGTTAATTCGAGTAAATTTACTTCGTTAGAACCTAAAGCTAAAGAATAAGTGGGTTTTAACTCTGATTTAATACCCATATTATGAGCGAGTTTAATTGTGGGTTCAAAACCGACATCAATTAAAACTTTTACAGCAATGGTATTAATGGAAGAAATTAGGGCGCTACTTGCCGTCATCCAACCTCGATAACCGCGATCGTAGTTTAAGGGTTCGTAGCCTTCTACTATGTAAGGTGCATCGATGTAAGACTTGTAGGGTGACATCCCCGAAGCGATCGCGGCGGCGTAAACAAAGCCCTTAAAAGTAGACCCTGGCTGGCGTTGGGCTTGAGTTGCGCGATTAAACTGATTGACTTTAAAATTTTTACCCCCCACCATTGCTTTAATTTCGCCATTGCGGGGATCGATACTAACTAAGGATGCTTCCTCAAAATGCTGCCAGCGTCCATTTTTAGCTACTGTATCTTTTACGGCGGTTTCGGCGGCTTTTTGCCACTGCGGGTTTAAGGTAGTTTCAATTGTTAAGCCCCCAGCTTCGATTTTTTCTGGGGAAATATATTTGGGTAATTCTTGTTGAATATAAGTAGTAAAGTAAGGCGCTTGGACTTGGAGTCTTTTAGGCAAACTAGGTTTAAGCGCTGTGGGCATACTGGTGGCATTTTTGGCGATTTGAGACGTAATTACGCCATCTTCCTGCATCCTTTGCAATACTAAATTGCGTCGCCGCATGGCCGCCGTTGGATTAACTACCGGGGAATAAAGGCTAGGTGCGGGGGCTAACCCAGCAATAGTTGCCATCTCAGCAAGAGTTAGTTTATGTACGGGTTTGCTGAAATATACCCAAGAAGCATCGGCGACACCGTAAGCCCCCGAGCCTAAATACACCAAATTTAAGTAACGCTCTAAAATTTGCTCTTTAGTTAATTTTTGCTCAATTTTTTGGGATAAGCTTATCTCTCTAAACTTGCGTCCTAAAGTGCGTTCTTGATTTAAAAACAAAATTCGTGCTAATTGCTGGGTAATTGTGCTGCCGCCTTCGCCTAAATTACGCGATCGCATATTATTGACAAAAGCCCGCACAATGCCTTGATAATCTACACCACGATGCTGATAAAAGCGGCGATCTTCCGAGGCAATAAAAGCTTGCACCAGTGGTTTAGGTATTTGGTTGAGTTTTAACTGTTCTCTAGTAGCCGGCCCTTGTTGTTGCAAAATGCTACCATCTCCAGCTTTGATAGTTAAAGTATCATCGCGGACAAAAGTATATAATTCGGCGGCTTCTGGCAAACTGCGTTCGATAGCGAACCAAAAAACCGTCCAAGCAACAGTTCCACCCGTAGCGACAACTATTAGCCAAAACCAATAGTAACGATACAAAGGTTTTTCCCTAGGGATTTTGGCATAAGCTAATTTTGGTAAATTTTTGATTTTCTCTACCAAAGTTACTTTTTCCCCTGGCGCAGAGTCACTGACTTTAGTTGTTCGCTCTTTGAGCCAGGGGATTAATTTGGACACTTTTGGTTAGTTCCTGAATAATGCTACAGCTTGAACAATTGATTTGTATATTCTACTTGGTTGGGATCGCTAGTCATAAAGCGAAATTATAAATTTTTCGCTTAAGTCGCCAGCAAATTATAAAATAATAGTTTTTGAAGGGAGCATTGACAAAGCTTTGCAGATTTATGAAACCCAAAAATGCGCGATCGCCCTTGGCAGCAATTTAGGTAATTCTCAAGAGACTTTAACTGCTGCAATGCAAGTATTAGCTACCACACCAGGTACTGCGGTGCAAGCAATTTCTAGTTGGTATAGAACAAAGCCTATGGGTGCAATCCCTCAACCAGACTACTTAAATGGTTGTGCTTTGCTGCAAGTACAACTACTACCCCAGCAATTACTAACAACCTTATTATCTACCGAAACTAAATTTGGACGAGTGCGGGGAGAAAGATGGGGAGCAAGATCCATCGATCTCGATTTATTGCTGTACGAAGACTTAATTTTAGATACTCCTCAATTGCAATTACCGCATCCGCGTATGAACGAACGTGCTTTTGTTCTCGTACCTTTGGCAGAAATTGCCCCTAACTGGATCGAACCAATTTCAGGAAAGACGATTTCGCAATTAGTACAAGCGGTAGACTGTTCGGGAGTTAGAAAAATTTAACCTAAATATATGGCAATAGGTAAAGAACCACCCCAATTAATCAAGCAACGCCTGCAATATCGAGGGCGCAAATTTGATTTTGAAGTCAATAGTCTGCGCTTACCCAACGCTTCTGAAGGTGAATGGGAATGTATCAGACATCCAGGCGGGGCTTTAGCCGTGCCAGTAACTCCTGAAGGTAAACTTGTTTTAGTGCGGCAATATCGTTTTGCAGTCCAAGGTAGATTATTAGAGTTTCCCGCAGGTACGGTAGAAATAAACGAGTCTCCCGCCGAGACAATCCGCCGGGAGATAGAAGAAGAAACAGGTTATCGCGCTCATAAGTGGCAAAAACTCGGCGAGTTTTTCCTCGCGCCAGGTTACTCAGATGAAATTATTTATGCCTTTCTCGCTCAAGAATTAGAAGTTTTAGATAAACCCCCCGTTCAAGATGACGACGAAGATATAGAGACAGTTTTACTGACTCCCCAAGAATTAGAAAGAGCTATTTTAGAAGGTGAGCCTGTAGATGCTAAATCGATTTCTAGCTTTTTCTTAGCTCGTCCTTATTTAAAGTAGTTATGCCTGCAAAAACAGCTACCCAAATCCTCCCTCTTGAAAATGGCGATCGCTTGTCGCGCATTGAATTTGAAAGGCGTTATACAGCAATGCCAAAACTAAAAAAAGCTGAACTAATTGAGGGAATAGTATACATGGCATCGCCATTACGTCATAGAAGTCACGGCAAACCCCATGCGGCAGTTATGACGCTGTTGTCAGCTTATTGGGTTGCAACTCCAGGAGTAGATATTGGTGACAATAGCACCGTGCGTTTAGATTTGGATAACGAACCTCAACCCGATGCTTTACTAAGAATCGAATCTGGTGGGAAAAGTCTTGTTAGCGATGATGATTATCTAGAAGGTGCGCCGGAATTAATTGTAGAAATTGCTGCTAGTAGCGCTGCTTACGATCTACATGATAAAAAACAGGTATATCGCCGTAATGGTGTCCAAGAGTACGTTGTCTGGCAGTTTTTTGAAAATAAACTTGACTGGTTCAGCCTTACTGAAGGCGAATATGTGCCGCTACAGCCGGATGATAATGGAGTAGTAAAAAGCCTTGTTTTTCCTGGTTTGTGGTTAGCTGTACCCTTACTACTGGCGGGAGAAATGGTAAATGCGATCGCAGTGTTACAGTCAGGATTAAATTCGCCAGAACACGCTCAATTTATCGAGCTATTGTCCAATCGATTATCTTAAAATATTAGTACGCTCGTACTAAAGTAGTATTAAATGTCTGACTTAATCTTATTTTGGCATCGCCGCGACTTGCGAATCTCTGACAATACAGGGCTTGAATTAGCACGGCAGCATAGTCAAAAGGTAGTAGGGGTATTTTGCCTCGATCCTAATATTTTAGAACGCGATGATGTTGCCCCGGTTCGCGTTACTTATATGATCGGCTGTTTGCAGCACTTACAACAGAGTTACGCCGAAGCAGGTAGCGAGTTACTAATTATTAAAGGCAATCCCCCAGATGCAATACCCGCCTTAGCTGAAGCTTTGAGCGCTCGTGCGGTGTTTTGGAACTGGGACGTTGAGCCGTATTCCCAAGAACGCGATCGCGCGGTAATGGCTGCTTTGCAAGCAAAAGGCATTGAATTTAAAGAAAAACACTGGGATCAATTGCTCCACGCTCCCGAAGATATCCGTACGGGTTCTAACGCACCTTACACCGTATTTAGCCCCTTTTGGCGCAACTGGATAAGCAAACCCAAAGCCGAACCTGTAGCCGCCTTAAAAGACGTTATAGGGCTTACAGAAGACGAAAAAAAACTTGCTGTCACGGCGGGAGTTATAAATTTACCCACCGCTAAAGATTTAGGCTTTAATTGGGAAAACGAATTAGTCATAGCCCCCGGAGAAGCCGCCGCCACTGAAAAGCTAGAAGAATTTACATATGCGGCAATTAACGAATACAAAGAGCAGCGCAATTTTCCCGCCGTCAATGGCACATCTCAACTAAGCGCGGCGCTAAAGTTTGGGGTTATTGGCATTCGCACCGTATGGGCAGCAACGAAAGCAGCCTTAGAAAATAGCCGTAGCGATGAAACTAGCATTAGCATTATTGGCTGGCAACAAGAACTTGCATGGCGAGAATTTTATCAACACGCAATGTATAACTTCCCAGAATTAGAAACTGGTGCGTACCGCGAAGTTTTTAAAAACTTTCCCTACAACGACAACGAAGAACACTTCCAAGCTTGGTGTGAAGGAAAAACGGGTTATCCAATTGTAGATGCGGCAATGCGGCAAATGAACGAACTTGGTTGGATGCACAATCGCTGCCGAATGATTGTAGCTAGTTTTTTAACTAAGGACTTATTAATTAACCCGCAATTAGGAGAAAAATACTTTTATCAACGCTTAATAGATGGCGATCTTTCGGCAAATAATGGCGGCTGGCAATGGAGCGCTTCTAGTGGTATGGATCCTAAACCTGTAAGAATATTTAACCCCGCAAGTCAAGCGCAAAAGTTCGATCCCGAAGGTGAATATATCAGAGAATGGCTACCAGAATTAAGGTCTGTAGATACAGAATTTTTAATTAGCGGTAATATTCCCGCCGAAGAACGCGACGCGCTTGGCTATCCATTACCAATTGTCGATCATAAGCTTCAGCAGCGCTTATTTAAGCAACTATATCAACAGCAAAAAAGCTAATACCTTAGATTTACAGACGGTTAAAGGGTCGATAATCTCCCTTTAACTCCTAAAGTTTTTATCTACTTATACACCCATAAAAAACACTATCTAATTGTGCTTAGAGCTAAGTAAGACTAAAAAAATTATCTCAAAAGATGGTGGAAAAATGGGTACAAACTCTTTATCCTGCCGAGGTGAAATAATAGATTTTGATAGGAACGCGAGTTACTTATAGCAAAAATTAAGGTTTAAAAGTAACCGCTATGAACAACCAAGTTTTTTTGGTTTGCTGATTTTAATTACTGTTGCTTTAGGAACGACGGCTCAAACTCTTTTAAAGTTAGGGTCTACGGGCAATTTAAT
>Ga0068628_1000005_pt1 | contig 32653 bp, 42 predicted proteins | sample InSIn2gowninarea_FD_77431 | JGI IMG/M metagenome (GOLD analysis project Ga0068628, IMG submission 77431) | Clean room microbial communities from NASA Spacecraft Assembly Facility at Jet Propulsion Laboratory, Pasadena, California, USA -... ... | reverse complement strand
GCTCTAAAAATATTAAAGTCACTAAAGGCATTTTGCAGCAGGAAAGTTTGGCACTATTTGCTTAAGTTAAATGGGATATTACCGCGCCTAACAAGAATTCGCAAAAATTTCTGAGAAAAAAGTGAGATCGCGCAATTTGGATCTTACCTAGCCTACGGCAACAAAGCGGGAAACTTTTTGCCTCCCCTTAATTTGTGGAGTTTTACTTGTTAATTTAGGCGATCGCCGAGCTTCTCTGTCGTAAGAAGTAAATAATAAATTACTAAATCTGACTTTAGTCATGCTCTAAGTAGTTACTTTTTCGGGATGTTTCTTAAAATAAAAATCTGTAAAGTATTTAGTACATCTACAGACCTTACATAATGAAACATAAACTTCTCCCATTATTAGCTGGGGCAATTGCTCTTATCATAACTACACCTTCTATAGCTCAAGCTCAGTTAGGACAATCGCCCACAGGACAAATTCAAAAACAACGCAAGTTTGCTGGCGTAGAACTAACCGAAACCCAAAAAACTCAGTTAAATGAAATTCACCGTAATGCCCGTTCTCAAATTGAAAAAGTTTTGACTTCAGAGCAAAGAAGACAGTTAGAATCGGGCAGAGAAACTAGTAATAAAGGGCGAACTGCTTTTGCTGATATGAACCTTTCTCAAACCCAAAAGGCGCGAATCCAATCAATCATGCGCTCGGCTAAAACTCGTACCGATGCAATTCTTACTCCCGAACAAAGAGAGCAAGTTCAAAGAAATATGGAGCAAAGAAGACAAGAAAGACAAAATTAAGAATTTGTTGGTTAAATTAGATGCATGAGTGTTTTTAATAGGAGTGAATAGTATGTACAAATACAAGCAAACATTGCTAATATTGGCTGCTCTTACTTTAGGTTCAACTAGCTTTTCAGCTAGTGCTAATGCAGAGCCAACGGTTTACCATAACAACGATCGCAACGTTTACATTTTCCACCCAGAGAGTAACAATAATCCTGCCCCAGCCACAGACAAAAAAGTTTACCATGGCTCCCAGGTTGACTATTATCGAGATCCGCTTAGAACTGGGTACGACGGACCTAACACCAACTATTATCGGGGACCGAGAAGAACAATTTACAATGGTTCCAAAGTTGATTATTACCGGGGACCTAGAGCGACAGTTATAAAAGGTTCAAACCGGACTTATATTAAGCCTGGGAGATAAAATAGCATTAAGCAATTTGAGAAAAGCACCGCGATCGCGGTGCTTTTTTTGTTTTTAATGTCGTGTAGAACTAGTTGTCTCGTAAGGATCGCGGTAAACAGTAGGTTCTTGGCGTTTAGCAAGTCTACCAGCTAAACCAATTAAACCTAATAATCCTAGCCATCCCCAGTCAAAAGTGCGCTCGTTATTAACCGCACTAGTTTGTTGATAAGGACTAGTTGCTCCAGTAGTTGTTTCTGGGCTTGTACTCGTTGTGGTGTTGGGAGTTGTGGTTGTCGTCGTGGTGGTTGTATCTGTGCTGCTAGTTGTACCGGGAGTCGTCCCTGTTGCTGTCCCTGTAGTTCCAGTGCTACCTGTACCCGAAGATGTTGTGCCGGTAGTTCCGGTTCCCGTATTTCCTGCCCCTGTGGTTCCAGTCCCCGTGGTGCTATCTGTACCCGAAGTTCCCGTACCTAATGTCCCCGTTCCGGTGCTACTTGTACCCGAAGATGTTGTGCCGGTAGTTCCGGTGCCCGTAGTTCCTGCCCCTGTGGTTCCAGTCCCCGTAGTGCTACCTGTACCCGAAGATGTTCCCGTACCTAATGTCCCTGTTCCTGTGCTACCTGAAGACGTTCCTGTACCTAATGTCCCCGTTCCGGTGCTACCTGCACCAGAAGATGTTGTCCCTGTAGTTCCCGTTCCGGTGCTACCTGTACCCGAAGACGTTCCTGTACCTAATGTCCCCGTTCCAGTTCCGGTGCTACTTGTACCAGGAGATGTCGTGGTTGTGCCTGTCCCCGATGCCCCGCTCCCAGTGCTACTTTGAGCAGAAACAGGGACTACGGGCAAAGTAGCTAAACTAAAAATAAAAGTACTTGCCCAAACAGTCTTAGATAAGAGAGAAAAATTCATATTGTCTGTTCCTTTTGTTCTCGTAATCTTTATTGATGCTTACTAGCCAAAAAAGTGTTGCTTTTGAGTGTATTCAATAAACCGCTCTACTCAACTAGGATTTATGTAAAATAAATCTTTTATATATTGCTCAGGTGAAGTTTTGAAACTTGCTTTTTGTATAAAGTCTAGTTGGATGGTTTATTTGTTAGATACACTTGTAGCTATCAATTTTATAATCGCTACTTTTTCTAAAGTAATGTTCCCCCCAAAGGCTGGTTTTTTAAAATTTATTTAATTTATAAGTAAAACAAATAACGTTTTTAGAATTGTGTTTAGTTACCCTGGTACGACCAATACAAGTTTTATTATTTAATAGTCTGTAAATATTTTGATGTGTAACTGCGATCGCCAAAACAGACAAAATATTTGTGAATTCATGGTTTGAAGAAAAAATAGACTAATAACTCACACCCAAAATGTATAAATTGGCAGTGGGAGAAATGGGCGATCGCATCTAGAGCCATTAAAAACAGGAATTAACCCCTCCCCCCGCATTTAGGAACAAAGCTAGGTAGGTTAAGATAACTAGGCACTAAAGCGCAACCAGTGACAACTAGGGAAACTCCGGTGCAAGTCCGGGGCTGTGCCGCAACTGTAAACGAGTCTGTAGGGACAATTTGATTTTCAAGTCGTCTTAAATTCAGTTACCGTTAGCCAGGATGCCGAAATTGTCACTAGCTCAATTTATTTCCTGCGTTGCACAGGAAAGGGTAACTACTTTTAATGACTGCTATCAATACAACAAACATAAATAAACTAGAACACTCCACATCACCCCTAGAATTACCACCCTTACCACTAAATCGTCCTTTACTGACGATTGGGCATGGCACTAGAGACGAATCAGGCAAGCAAAGCTTTTTAGATTTTACGGCAGCTTATCAAGCTTTAGACACATCAAGACCCGTACTACCTTGTTTTTTAGAACTAACGGAACCAACAATTCAACAAGGCGTAGACTTTTGTGTAGAACAAGGCTATACCGAGCTATCAGTCCTGCCTATTTTGTTATTTGCAGCTAGGCATAACAAATTCGATGTCACTAACGAATTAGATAAAGCTAGAATCCGACATCCTCAAGTAAAGTTTCACTACGGACGGCATTTTGGCATCAATCCAGGGATTGTAGACTTATGGAAGTCGCGTTTAGCCGAACTTGATGCGATTTCTCCGTGCGATCGCTCTGATACAGTTTTACTATTTGTCGGTCGTGGTGCGAGTGACCCCGATGCCAATGGTGACTTGTACAAACTAGCTCGGATTCTTTGGGAAGGTAGCGGTTATTCCACCGTAGAAATTTGTTTTATCGGCATTACTCACCCCCGCCTAGAAGAAGGATTTCGCCGCGCTCGACTTTACGGACCCAAACGAATTATTGTTTTACCGTACTTTTTATTCACTGGAATATTAGTCAAAAAGATTTTTGACATCAGTACCATAGAGCAACAGCTTTGCCCAGATATCAAAATTGATTGTTTGCCAGAAATGGGCTTGCATCCTCAGTTGTTTTCTGTTTTACGGGAGCGAGAAATTGAAACCCAACTAGGTCTTGTGCAGATGAACTGTGAAATGTGTAAGTTTCGCCTCGCTGCGGCAGGAAATAACTCTAGCGAGCATGGACATCACCACCATCATCACGACCACAGCCATCCTGTGGTAGACCCCTATGCAGATATAGCTCAATACCATCAAAGGATTTGGCAAACACCCTAGTTATCAAAAAGGGAATAGAGCAATCTATTCCCTTAACTTAAATTATTTAACGCCGACTGCGAGAACGACTCCTTGAACCGCTAGAACGACTCCCACTACCAAAACCACTTGACGAAGGTCGTCTAACGCGGCTGGAATTAGAATTACCAGAAGGGCGTAGAGTGCTAGAGCCAAAACCAGAACCACTAGAACGGCTACCTGTATTTGAACGCGGTGAAGTACGTACCGTTGAAGATGATGGTCTTCTAATGCCCCCAGTAGTACGGAAATTAGTCCGATTTCTCACTTCCAATGGTGGCGCATTGTAACGACTACGATAACTAGTTACAGCGCGATCGTAAGAACTGCCATAGCCGCCAAAGCCTCTTAATCCGCCGCCTCCTGGCTGGTACACAGGTGGTACGTAGTATTGGGGTCTAAATAACAAGCTCCCAATCGCCTGACCTGCTAAAGCGCCAGCAAAGGGACTCCAAAAACTATTATCGCGGCGGACAACCACGGTTTCTTGTTGCCCAGTTTGCGGATTGACTTGATTTTCAGTGACAACGTGGTTGTACTCAATTTTAAAGTCTTCGGTGAGGTGCAATGCTGGCTGTCCGTTGGTCACATTGAGATAGCTTTTTTCACCATTTTTAATTTCTTCATCAGTCAACCTTGCCATTTGTAAATTTGTAGTACGAAAACTTGGCGGTTGACCAGGAGAAGTATTAAGCAAAAATAGCTCGTACTCGCCATTCGCATCGCTATAACTAGCTTGCTGTACGGGGTACTTTCCATCAGGAATTTTAGTAGGTGCTGCCGATTGTTGCTGTGTGTTAGGGTTTTGACGGACGGTTTCATTGTTCCCGCCACAGCCAATAGTAGTCACACTCAAAGTTAGGCACAAAAACAATATCGTAAATTTACGCAAAATTGTCATCACTAGGATTTAACTCTCTATTTGTTTCGAGCGTAACAATATCTGATTCTAATTGACTTGGTTGCGCGTAAAGATGCTTCAGAAGATGGAAGGTACTAGCGAAAATTGAGTTTAGGTTTCATCGCTTTAGGCTTTTGTGTGAATTTGCTAAAGTTGAGACGATTATCAAATAAAATGCCTTTATCCAAAGCCTCAAGAGAATTTAGAACATGGCACAAGCTCCTATTCCCGTGCTAGTCAATGGTGCGGCTGGCAAAATGGGACGTGAAGTGGTTCGCGCGATCGCCCAATCTGAGGATATGACCTTAGTAGGCGCTGTGGATCGCAACCCCCAATACCAAGATCGAGATGCAGGGGAATTAGCAGGTTTAAGCGAACCATTAGAAATTCCCATCACTAACCAGTTTGAGCCGATGCTTGCCTTTGCTGCCCAAGAAAAACAGCCGGCGGTAATGGTAGATTTTACGCATCCAAGCTCTATTTACAATAATATTCGTTCGGCGATCGCTTATGGGGTGCGTCCGGTAGTTGGGACTACAGGTTTAAGTGCCGAGCAAATCGCTGATTTAGCCGATTTTGCCGATAAAGCAAGTACGGGTTGCTTAATTATTCCAAATTTTTCTATTGGTATGGTTTTACTCCAGCAAGCCGCCGCCAGTGCCTCTCGATACTTCGATCACGTAGAAATTATCGAACTTCATCACAATCAAAAAGCCGATGCGCCAAGCGGTACAGCAATCCAAACTGCCGAAATATTAGCAGAAATGGGCAAATCCTTTAACGAAGCTGCGGTAGAAGAAACGGAAAAGTTACCCGGCGCGAGAGGAAGTGTAGCCAATGAAGGCATTAGAATTCATAGCATCCGTTTACCAGGCTTAATTGCCCATCAAGAAGTAATTTTTGGCTCCGCAGGTCAAGTTTATACCTTACGCCACGATACCAGCGATCGCGCTTGTTATATGCCAGGAGTATTACTCGCAATTCGTCAAGTGCTGCAATTAAAGTCGCTAATTTATGGGCTAGAAAAAATCATGAGTCCTATTTAGCCATTTCAAAACCCTGCCCCCAGAAAATATTTTGTTTGGGTTTAAGTCTGATACAAAGTGCCATCTTTGCGGGTAAAAATCCACCCATCAACACTGTACTGAGCAATTAAATCGTCATCAGGATAAACTACTTTATCGTTCGCTGTGCGATCGCCAATTTCTAAGTAAGTCGCGATCGCATTACTACGATTAATCAAACAATGTCCGTCCGCAACTTTGGCGGCGAAACCCGCACAATCTCCCACGGTTAAAATTTTTTCTCCCGCATCAGTTACTAGCGTAATTTCCCCCGACAAAACATAGATAAATTCATCTTGCTTGTCGTGCCAATGTCTTAGAGCCGAAGCGCTTCCCGGCGCAAGCTCGACTAAATTTACGCCAAAATTTTGCAACGAGGCGGCATTACCCAAACGCTTTTTTGTCCGTCCTGCTACTACGGGCTTAAATTGTTCGGGATAATTAGAACCGTAATTATTAGTTACATTTTCCGGGTTAATTATCATTTTTGGTTAGTTAAAGATGTATCTGTTTGCTATGGTAAACAGCAAAAGCTAATTATTAGTTTAAGTAAGAGTGAAATATTTTTTTCTCACCGACGGCTGGACAATCGGCAGAGTGTGGGCAAGCGATGGGTTGTGGAATGAATCCGCTTGGCGGCGCAAGCCAGATATAGAGCGTCTAAACCTGCAATTAGTGACCCAAAATGAAACTCTATGGCTCTACCGAGTAGAAGAAATAATTTTAACAATTGAAGTAAAACCCGCCTCTCCAACCCCAAATGCGATCGCCTCTGTAGTATTGAAGCGGTTAATTAACGCCCCTCAGGTAATTGAGCGCCTAAGCTATGCCGCCGCCCATTGTCAAATAAAAAATGCCCAACTTCTTACCGAATAGCAACAGTTAGAGTGCGATCGCGCTGTTTATACTCTTGCATTCGGCTCTATCAATAGTTACACTTTTTTAATAATTCTCATTTTGTTTGGCGTTACCAGAGTGCGAAAAAAGTGCGATCGCTGTTTAACTCAAAACAAAGATTTTGCGCCTCCGCACCTGGCAATAACAAAAAGCTGAAAAATTACTAATTGTAAATCACTCATCCTTGGAGGAGCGTAGTCAATGGGACTACCCTGGTACCGAGTACATACAGTTGTTCTGAACGATCCAGGGCGACTGATATCCGTACACTTAATGCACACTGCTCTTGTAGCAGGTTGGGCTGGTTCAATGGCTTTATACGAACTAGCAATTTTCGATCCTAGCGATCCTGTTCTCAATCCCATGTGGCGGCAAGGAATGTTTGTCATGCCCTTCATGGCACGCTTAGGCGTAACCCAGTCTTGGGGTGGTTGGAACATCACTGGTGGCGCTGCAACCGATCCGGGTTTCTGGTCTTTTGAAGGCGTGGCGGCGGCTCATATCGTGCTTTCCGGTTTATTATTCTTAGCCGCCTGCTGGCACTGGGTATACTGGGATTTGGAATTATTTAGAGATCCTCGTACCGGCGAACCTGCTCTAGATTTGCCCAAAATGTTTGGCATCCATTTATTTTTGTCTGGTTTACTTTGCTTTGGCTTCGGCGCTTTCCACCTCACAGGTTTATTTGGTCCGGGAATGTGGGTTTCTGACCCCTACGGTCTTACCGGGAGCGTCCAACCTGTGGCTCCGGAATGGGGTCCGGCGGGCTTTAATCCCTTCAATGCTGGTGGTGTAGTGGCTCACCACATTGCGGCGGGTATTGTCGGCATTATTGCCGGATTATTTCACCTCACCGTTAGACCCCCAGAAAGGCTCTACAAAGCCCTGCGGATGGGTAATATTGAAACTGTACTCTCTAGCAGTATTGCGGCGGTCTTCTTTGCCGCGTTTGTCGTCGCTGGAACGATGTGGTACGGCAACGCTACTACCCCGATTGAATTATTTGGTCCTACCCGCTATCAATGGGATCAAAGCTACTTCAAGCAAGAAATCGACCGCCGCGTTCAAGAAGAAGTGGCGCAAGGTCAAAGCTTAACTGCTGCTTGGTCAGGTATTCCCGAAAAACTCGCCTTCTATGACTACGTTGGTAACGACCCCGCTAAAGGTGGTCTATTCCGCGTAGGACCCATGGATAAAGGCGATGGTGTAGCTCAAGGTTGGCTGGGACATCCGGTATTTAAGGATGGTGAAGGACGCGAACTTAGCGTTCGTCGTCTGCCTAACTTCTTTGAAACTTTCCCGGTAGTCTTGACCGACAAGGATGGCGTTGTCCGCGCTGATATTCCTTTCCGTCGCGCCGAATCTAAGTACAGCTTCGAGCAAGCTGGAGTTACAGCCAGCTTCTACGGTGGTGCTTTAAATGGCAAAACTATTGAAGATCCCGCCGAAGTCAAAAAGTACGCGCGTAAAGCTCAGTTGGGCGAACCCTTTGAGTTTGACCGCGAAAAACTCAACTCTGACGGTGTATTCCGCACCAGTCCCAGAGGTTGGTTTACTTATGGACACGCGGTATTTGCTTTATTGTTCTTCTTTGGTCACTTGTGGCACGGTTCTCGGACAATTTTCCGCGACGTGTTTGCAGGTGTAGAAGCAGACCTAGAAGATCAAGTCGAATGGGGTCTATTCCAGAAAGTGGGAGACAAATCTACCCGCAAGAAGGAAGCCGTTTAAACTTTTACAAGGCAACAGCAAGGAAATAAACTTTGCGCGCTGCCCTGTTAAGAACGGTTAAACAATTATCTAAGTAACAATTACAGATAAATTGTTTAACCGTTCTTTTCTTTTGCTTGGTAAACTATCAGTATTAAGTAACTAAATTTGGGATTCGTAATATGGAAAGCGTTGCTTACATTTTGATTTTGGCTCTTGCTATTGGGACTTTGTTTTTTGCGATCGCTTTTCGGGAACCACCCCGGATTGAAAAGAAGTAAGCCGTCACGGCTGAAAAATGCTGTACTAGCTGCAACCGTTGCTACCACTAAAATGGTAGCAACGGCTTTTGCAATTTTTGGTTTGAGTAAAATAAAAATTAGCTAATTGTTGCTCAATTTCCTCAAAAAAATCTAAGTTAAATAACTTGCTTATCCCCGTTGCCCTTATGCAATGTCCTTTTTGCCAGCATCCAGATAATAGAGTGCTAGAGTCTCGCGCCACGGAAGCTGGGCAAAGTATCCGGCGGCGGCGGGAGTGCTTGAGTTGTTTGCGACGGTTTACAACTTACGAGCGCATAGAATTTGTACCAATTACAGTAATCAAGCAAAATGGCGATCGCGAACTATTCGATCGCTCAAAAATATTGCGGGGGATAATTCGCGCTTGCCAAAAAACTGGCATCCCTTATCTAAAATTAGAAGCGATCGTCGATGAAATTGAATCCCAATTACAACAGCGCACTATTCGGGAAGTCACTAGCTTAGAAATTGGCGATCTGGTTTTAGCACAATTAAAAGCAATTAGCGAAGTTGCGTATGTCCGGTTTGCCTCCGTTTACCGCCAATTTAAAAATATTCGCGACTTTGTAGAAACTCTAGACGACTTGACTAACTGCCCCATCGAACCAAACCAAGAAGTTTTTACAATTACAGCTATGAGCTAAAAATCGCTATTTATAAGAATTAAAGAATTTGCACCCCCTAGCTCAGGTATAATGGTGGGTCTGGATACTAATAGCGTTTAGCAATTACTAAGTCCTAAGCTAGGATGAGAATGAAAGTAAATCGCAAATATGTTTTCAGGCGATCGCCGTCCATTACCACCGGGATTATCAACCCGAACATTGGCAACTCTTGTCCCTAGCAACTAGCAAAGGTCAAGATTTAGGTGTAAATTGCCGCTATCACTAGCGTGCAGGTGCATCGTAGGAGGCAAAAAACTACGGAGACTAACATCAGGAAAAATTAGCATGGTCAATCAGAAACAAACTACTTTAGACATTGGCTTTACTCACGACGATTTTGCTGCACTGCTCGATAAGTATGACTATCACTTTAGCCCAGGTGATGTTGTGGCAGGTACAGTATTTAGTATCGAGCCGAGGGGCGCTCTGATTGATATTGGTGCTAAAACCGCCGCTTATATTCCGATTCAGGAAATGTCGATTAACCGGGTAGATGCCCCGGAAGAAGTATTACAATCCAACGAAACGCGAGAATTTTTTATTCTTACCGATGAAAACGAAGACGGACAGCTAACGCTTTCCATTCGTCGGATCGAGTATATGCGGGCTTGGGAGCGGGTAAGACAACTGCAAACTGAAGATGCTACCGTGCGATCGGGAGTTTTTGCGACAAATCGCGGTGGTGCTTTAGTCAGAATTGAAGGCTTGCGCGGCTTTATTCCTGGTTCTCACATCAGCACTCGCAAACCTAAAGAAGATTTATTAGGCGAAGAATTACCATTAAAGTTTTTAGAAGTAGATGAAGACCGCAACCGTCTAGTCCTCAGTCATCGCCGCGCCTTAGTTGAGCGCAAGATGAACCGTTTGGAAGTCGGCGAAGTTGTAATTGGAACAGTACGCGGCATTAAGCCTTACGGTGCGTTTATTGATATTGGTGGCGTAAGCGGACTACTGCACATTTCAGAAATTTCCCACGACCATATCGATACGCCTCACAGTGTATTCAACGTCAACGACGAATTGAAAGTCATGATTATTGACTTGGATGCCGAAAGAGGACGGATTTCGTTATCAACCAAGCAGCTAGAGCCAGAACCCGGCGATATGATTAAAGATCGGCAGTTGGTCTTTGATAGCGCTGAAGAAATGGCTGCTAAGTATCGCGAACAAATGCTTGCTAAACAGCAAGGCATCACCGTTACGGAAGACGAAATATCTGACGAAGATATCCCCGACGCAATGGAAGAAGCGATCGCACCACCGGAGGAAGATATCCCCGACGCAATGGAAGAAGCGATCGCACCACCGGAGGAAGATATCCCCACTGCAACGCAAGAAGTCTTCGCAGAAGTAGTAGAAGATATCCCGGCGGCAACAGAGGAAGTCTCCGCAGAAGTGGCAGAAGATATCCCGGCGGCAACAGAAGAAGTTTAAATTGGGCTACTACGTAAATCGATTTATAAGAGAAAAAAGAGGGAAATTCCCTCTTTTTATTTGTTTGCCACACAATTTAGGAGCTGGATTTTTTGGCAACTATTCAATGCAAAAACCTCACATTTACTAATATTGAGGCAATTATCTTCGATAAAGATGGCACTTTAGAAGATTCGGAAGCTTACATAAGAAGTTTGGGACAAAAGTACTCGCGCATTATCGACGCGCAAGTTCCCGGTACGGGAGAACCGCTATTAATGGCTTTTGGCATTAATGGTAATGCCCTCGATCCTACGGGTCTATTAGCTGTAGCCAGCCGCCACGAATCAGAAATAGCCGCCGCCGCCTACATCGCCGAAACCGGGAAAGGATGGCTCGAATCGTTAGACTTAGCTCGTCGCGCTTTTAGTGAAGCGGATAGCTTTATGGGGACAACTCCTTCCCCACTCTTTGTGGGTAGCTTAGAAGTATTGAAAGCCCTATCACAAGCAAGATTAAAACTGGGTATTCTTTCCGCCGCCTCTACCGAGCGAGTCCGCAACTTTGTCCAAACCCACCAGTTGAGCGATTACATTCAATTACAACTAGGAACGAGTGCTGGAGGACTAAATAAACCCAATCCAGAATTATTTATTCAAGCCTGTCAATCTTTAGGCGTACAACCAAGCAATACGTTGATGGTAGGCGACTCGGCGGGAGACATCATCATGGCGCGTGAAGCTGGAGCCGCCGGATGTATTGGCATCTGTTGGAACCAAACCACCGCCCATTTGCAATCGGCAGATGTGGCAATTTGCCATCTCGAAGAAATTAAACTTGTGGTAAAGCCTTGATGAAGCTAGTAGCTATCTTCTACTTAAAGGTAGACATATAGTAATAGTAGACAGTTATAATAACCAAAATTTTACTCACATAATTTGCTGCCAAGCACCTAGGAGGAAATGCCCTTGTCTCGTCGCTACTTGTTTACTTCTGAATCTGTAACTGAAGGTCATCCTGATAAAATTTGCGATCAAATCTCCGACACCATTTTAGACGCGTTACTAACCCAAGACCCTAGTAGTCGCGTTGCCGCCGAAGTTGTGGTTAATACAGGTTTGATATTAATTACTGGTGAGATTACAACCAAAGCTCAAGTAAATTATGTAAATTTAGCTCGCAAAAAAATTGCCGATATTGGTTATACCGAAGCCGATAACGGCTTTTGTTCTAATAGCTGCTCGGTTTTGGTGGCGTTAGACGAACAATCTCCTGATATTGCTCAAGGTGTAAATACTGCTCAAGAAACTCGCGAACAAGATAGCGAAGAACAATTTGATGCAGTGGGTGCAGGCGATCAAGGTTTGATGTTTGGTTTTGCTTGTAACGAAACCCCAGAATTGATGCCTTTACCGATTAGTCTTGCTCAACGAATTGCTCGTCGCCTAGCGGCGGTAAGAAAAACTGGTCAATTGCCTTACTTGCGTCCTGATGGTAAAACTCAAGTAACTGTCACCTATGAAGATGGCAAGCCTGTAGGTATTGATACGATTTTAATTTCTACCCAACACACTGCTACTATCGGCGATATTACTGCCCAAGAGGCAGTCCAAGCAAAGATTAAAGAAGACCTTTGGGTCGCTGTAGTCCAACCTGTATTTGCGGACTGCGACATCCAACCAGACGCGGAAACTCGATTTTTGGTTAATCCCACTGGAAAGTTTGTGATCGGCGGTCCTCAAGGCGATTCTGGGCTAACTGGACGCAAGATAATTGTTGATACCTACGGCGGTTACTCGCGGCATGGTGGCGGCGCATTTTCCGGTAAAGATCCCACAAAAGTAGATCGCAGCGCTGCTTATGCTTGCCGTTATGTTGCTAAAAATATTGTCGCGGCGGGGTTAGCCGAGAAGTGCGAAGTGCAACTAAGTTATGCCATTGGTGTAGCAAGACCCGTGAGTATTTTGGTGGAAACTTTTGGTACAGGCAAAGTTGATGACGATCGCTTGTTGGAATTAGTCAAAGAACATTTTGAACTACGCCCCGCAGGCATCATTCATACCTTTAACCTGCGTCAGCTTCCTGGGGAACGTGGTGGACGTTTTTACCAGGATGTCGCAGCTTACGGTCACTTTGGGCGTACCGATTTAGAGTTGCCTTGGGAACAAACCGATAAAGCGGCATTATTAAGCGCTGCTTTGACTCAATCAGCTTCGGTATAATTGAAATTAGAGCGACGTAGTTACAGATAAGTTAAAGGATAAACCCGTGATGAGTTTATCCTTTTTTATGGGGATGGCAAAGATTTTAAAAAATGCCCAACTAAATACAGCGAACCACACAAAATAACCACGCGATCGCTCTTGGCAGCCTTTAAACCAGAATTTAAGTCGTCATGAGTTTGGCAAATAGCTAAATCAGGGCAGATACCACGAGCCAAAATAGCTAATTCTAGCGGATTCGCACTACTATGGTCGGGGACAGGAACTAAGTGCAAGCAGTCTCCTAAGCGCAGTAGGGCTGTAAAAATCTCCCTATAGTCTTTTGTTGCCAACATTCCCATTACCCACGTTAGCGGGGCTTCTAACGTGTCTGCATACTGACGCAATGCTTGCGCCGCCGCCGGATTATGAGCGCCATCAATAAGTATTGGGAAGTCGCCAAATTTCACCCACTGGAGACGACCAAGCCAGCGAGTTTGCTTCATTCCCGCCCAAATCGCTTCGGGCGTAATTTGCCAGCCCTTTTGTTGCAGAATTTGGATGGTAGCGATCGCTATTGCTGAATTACTTAGCTGCATTTTGCCGAGTAACGGCAAGGGATATTCTATATTTTGATAGCTTGCCCATCTTTGCTCGTCAATGGGTGGAAGTTCTGTAGCAGTTTTTACAAATACGGCGGGACAATTTAATTTAGTAATACGCGATCGCACTACTTCTTGCGCTTCTATGGGTAATTGTCCGACTACCACCGGACAACCGGGCTTAATAATTCCGGCTTTTTCTCTCGCAATCTCTGCTAAAGTTGAGCCTAATTGCTGCCAGTGTTCGCGGCTGATGGACGTAATTACAGAGACTAGGGGGCGATCGCAAATATTTGTAGCATCCAGCCTTCCCCCTAACCCTACTTCCACTACGGCAATATCTACATTGTTTTGGGCAAAATACAGCCAAGCCGCCGCCGTAATTACTTCAAATTGAGTTGGTGACTCGATGGCTGGATTAATCGCGTTTTGAACTTGTAAGAGCAAGCTTTGTAGCGCCTCTAGAGAAATTGGTTGCTCGTTTAAGCAAATCCGTTCGTTCCAATCAACTAAATGCGGCGATGTATAGCGTCCGACTTTATAACCTGCTTGAGTCAAAATTGAGGATAAATAGGCACATACCGAACCTTTGCCATTAGTTCCGGCTACATGAATTATCGGAACTTGCTCGTGTGGGTTGCCTAAACTAGTTAGAAGTTGCTCAATTCTCTCTAAACCCAGATGAACGCCAAACCTTTGAAATGGTTTCAGTATAGATTCAATATTCACAACTAAAATGAATGTTTTTGTATCGATGGTAACTTAAACTTATCCGCTTTTGGACAGATGAATTGCCTTCCCTCAATAGAGATAAAAGGGTATTAGTTCTATTGGAGAAAAATTCTATGCAAGCTACCGAAAATCAACGTGCCATGAGCAATCTCGAATATGATTTGCTTACAGCGTTAAAGCACAAAGCTGAAGCGCTGAAAGCTTACGAAACTTACATTCAAGATGCTCAAGAAATGCAATCGCAACCCTGCGTGGAACTGTTTAGAAAGTTGCAGCAGCAAGATATGCAGCAAGCTGACGAACTTCGCCACCATCTGCAAGAAGTGATGCAAAAAGGCAAGATGTAATAATTGCGGCGATCGCTCTAATTAGCTAAAAACAGCGATCGCCAATCAAACCTATGGTTTTTTTCTGGGCGATAACTTGCTTCTGAATTTATAGAAGCAATTTTCTTAAATAATTTGGGGCTAAATATTTACAGATCTAATTAGAAATTTTTATAAAATCAGAAGGCAAGCTGCACAACAAATTTATCAGATGCCACGATGGATTCAAAATATTCAAGGATTACTAAACTTATTTTCAGAGTCTCGTTGTCCGCTATGCGATCGCTCTACGGCTACAGAATTTTGCCTTGACTGCACAAAACAACTGCAACGATGCCAATTGACACATCGCCCTAAGCTCGAACAACAACAGTTACCAGTGTTTGTTTGGGGAAATTATCAAGGTACGCTCAAAAGAGCGATCGCTACTCTCAAGTATAAAAATCAACCCCAAATAGCCCGTCCTTTAGGAAATTGGTTAGCCGAGGCTTGGTTAAATTCCCCGTATGCTACATCTCAATTAATTGTTGTGCCGATTCCTCTGCACCTCAGTAGACAAAAACAACGTGGCTATAACCAAGCCGCGCTAATTGCTGAAAGTTTTTGCAGTTTTACAGGGTTAAAATTACAACAACTAGGTTTAACACGCCAAAAAGATACCGACGCACAATTTAATTTATCTCCCCAGCAGCGCGAACAAAACTTAAATATGGCTTTTACTTTAGGAGCGCAATTTTATCGCCACCGCCCAACGACCCCTGTGCTGCTGTTGGATGATATCTATACAACTGGTGCTACTGCCCGTTTTGCGGCTCAAGCATTACAACAAGAAGGGATTGCTGTATATGGGATGGTAGCGATCGCCACTAGCCAAGGGCATAATAAGCATGAATTGTATTTGAGCAACGGTGAATGATCTGCAAAGCTCGTGTATTTAGGTTAAAGCATCTACTAATCATCCCCCCAACCTTACTAACTCTTTGTATTGGGGTAGTCCATTCAGCATTAGCTCAAAGCAAGTTTTATAATCCTATAGCTTTACCTCCTAGCAACCAAATTACAGACAAACTCACAGAAAGGGATATTCCTACAGGACTTGGAGGATTTGCTCGCGATTACTTGGTAAAACTCAATAAGGGTGACAATGTGGCTATCGATTTAAATTCTGATAGCTTTGATGCGATGGTAATGCTGCTATCGGCGGATGGGACAACTATTTCCGAAAATGACGATGGACCTGATGGGACTACAAATGCTTTATTATTTACCCGCGTTACCCAAACCGGAACTTATGTCGTGCGCGTTCGAGCTTTTGGCGAGACTGGGGTAGGAAATTTTAAACTAAGAGTTACTCGCCTGCGCCCAGTTTGAGGAGAAAACCTCAAACAACGGTTAATAAGCACAGTAAGAAGGCTTCAGTCCATTCTACCACTGCCCCATAGGTGTCCCCGGTATGACCCCCCAATTGTCGATGGAACCACGCCCCAGTTAAATAAGCGATCGCCATTCCCCCGATAACGCTAATTAAAGCTAATTTGAGGAGAGTTTTATCTATTAAAACCGATGCCGCGCTTAAACTCAGCAGTAATATTAATCCTGGTAATAAGTCCCAGGAAGAACTAATCGCGCTTCCGTGAAACTTGCCTTTGCCTACGGGTTTAAGATACGGATAAAGAGCGATCGCAATTTGTTGTCCCCATCTTCCCCAACCACACACCAGCATTAATACTAGCCAGCGTTGGCTAGACAAGTCAGCTAAAGCCATAGTTTTAATCAGTAATAGGGCGATCGCTGCCATTGCCCCAAAAGCTCCAGTAGCGCTATCTACCATCACTTCTAGCCGCTTTTGCGGGTCTTGTACAGCAAGTCCATCCGCCGCATCCATTACCCCATCTAAATGCAGCCCTCCTGTCAAGAAGATCCAAAAACTAACTACTAAAGCACTACTTGTTAATGTTGGCATCCCAACTACGTGCAGTCCAAAATCCATTAACCCCAAAATTCCGCCAATAATTAGCCCAATTAACGGAGCAAAACAAGCTACGCGCTGAAATTCTAAGTTATTAATGGGTATGGGGATGCAGGTATAAAATGTAATCGCTGCCATTACTTCTAACCCCCATTGTTTTCCCCAGAAACGCCGATTAATTTGCATATAAAGTTTTTTTGCCTTTAACTGGGTAGGGAAATTAAAGTATCAATTTAGTCTGGCGCGCGATCGCTATATTTAACTTGCAAGTCCGAGCAAAACCAAAAACTTGAGATAATATTGTGTCGTAAGCTTCTTTTTGACTGTAACTTTTTGTAATTACATTAATTTTGTTTGCCAGCTAACTCTTAGCCTTAAAGCAAGGAAGTTTTCATAGTATTTAGCCACAAGTTTTTTGTCATGAGGGTCTAGCAAACCCAAATCGTCAAAAGTAAGTAAGCATAGCTTATTTGGCTCCAACCCGATTTTAATCTCAAAACTAGACCAGTTCTGCCGACAAGTTGTTTTAATTTATGAGTAACTATCGCTCCGACTCCCAGCTACCTGCTCCGTGCATTATCAATACTGGCATCATTGTGAACAAAATAGATATGGGGCGACTGCTGGCCGACTTGGGGCGCGTCCGCTATATGTATATCCAAGAAGGTAAGTTGACAAGCCAAGGTGAAGGCGATGTCATGGAGATATTTACTAATCCTCAGCAGGCTACATTAATTGCCAATCATGCACTTTATTTAAATCTCCATAGTTTTGATTATCTAGAACTAAAACAGTCGCCAGAGCAAGAAACCTACTTTGATTTGACTCAAGATAGTGCCTGCTTGCGATTAATTCCACTTTCTATACCGTTGCAAGAGCGAGTCACGCACAATTTAAACGTTGGCAGCTTGGAAGCAATGATGGAGCAAGTAATTTCCGCTAAGTGGGACGCAGAAATTGATGATGATGGTAGTTGTCCTTTTTAATTGAGCTATTACTTTTATTACAGCTTTTAGACAGTTAAGCCGTTATCTACTCTTACACTGAGGGAAGAATTCAGCAATTTTCTTTACCTTAATGCCAGAATTTTCTTATCAAGTATTGGCAAAATGCAGCCAGACTAAAGCACGAGTAGGTACTTTTTCCACACCGCATGGCATAGTAGAAACTCCCCGATTTATGCCTGTAGGGACGCTGGCAAATGTCAAAACCCTAACACCAATGCAGTTAGCAGCAACCGGGGCGCAGATGGTGTTATCCAATACTTACCACTTACATTTGCAACCCGGCGAATCGATTGTGGGCGGCGCGGGTGGGTTACACTCGTTTATGAATTGGCAAAAACCAATTTTGACCGATTCAGGTGGTTTTCAAGTTTTTAGCTTGAGCCAAATGCGAAAAATCTCCGAAGAAGGTGTGATATTTCGCTCTCCTCATGGCGGAGAAATTATTAATTTTACTCCAGAATTTTCTATTCAAGTCCAAAATATTTTGGGTGCGGATGTAATTATGGCGTTTGATGAGTGTCCCCCCTACCCAGCGACAAAAGAGGAAATTGCCGCCGCGACGAATCGCACAAATCGGTGGTTAGAGCGGTGTATTGTCGCTCACGAGCGCCCAGATCAGGCGCTATTTGGGATTGTCCAAGGTGGCGTACACCTAGATTTACGCGCGGCGGCGGCAAAGTCTTTAGCCGCTTATGACTTACCAGGCTACGCGATTGGTGGCGTAAGTGTTGGGGAACCACCAGAATTAATTGCCAAAATTGTGGCGGCGACTACTCCCATGTTGCCAGAAGATAAACCCCGGTATTTAATGGGTGTGGGAACTTACCGGGAAATGGCTCAGGCGATCGCATCGGGGATAGATTTATTTGATTGCGTCATTCCTACCCGACTTGCAAGACACGGTGCGGCGTTAGTGCTTGGAAGTCGCTGGAATCTTAAAAATGCCCAGTTTAGAGAAGATTTTACGCCATTGGACGCTACTTGTCCCTGTTACACTTGCCAGAACTTTACCCGCGCTTACTTATGCCACTTAGTGCGAAGTCAAGAAATTTTGGCTTATACTCTCCTCAGCATTCACAACGTGACGGAGTTAATTAGTTTTACGCAAAAAATTCGCGACAGTATATTAAAAAATCGCTTTACTACCGATTTTCAACACTGGCTTACTCCCCAAACGGAGGAGAGTTTGTTAGGGGAATAACTCCATTGGCTATCGCTTTCATGTTAAAATTTTTCAATTCTCAAAGTTGCATAAGTAGAGATATATAGAGATGGAAGCCGCACTGTTGCTCGCGAAACTACCCGAAGCTTACGCGATTTTTAATCCTTTAGTAGATGTTTTGCCAATTATTCCAGTATTTTTCTTGTTACTGGCGTTTGTTTGGCAAGCAGCAATTGGTTTTAGATAATTTTTTCCTAAGCTGATACTTGTAGGACAGGCTAAAAGTCTGTCCTATTTTTTTACATCGACATCGCTTTTTGAAATGCTGGGCGCTCTCCAAAACGCTGCATATAGTTGATCACTTCTGGGTAAGCGCTCAAATCGAGCTTTAGTAGAATCGGAATGTACGCAAGTATTGAACCTACGGCGACATCAGCAATACTAAACTCTTTACCTAGTAAGTATGGTTGCGATCCCAAAATTCCTTCAAGCGCCGTTAATAGCTTGGACATTTCTCGCTCTCGATGGGTTTCGACAAAAACTCCTGTGAATAAAGTAGAGTTAGCGAACGAAATCCATTGATTTATCGTTGCTAGTTGCTCAATGGAAAAAGTAGCTTTTTCGTACTTTTGAGCTAAATAAAGCAAAATTGCCCCCGACTCCCATAAATAAAAATCCCCATCAGCGATCGCCGGGACTTTTCCCATCGGGTTAATAGCCAAAAATTCAGGCTTGAGGTGTTCTCCTGCCTGCATATCTAGCAACACAAATTCGTAGGGAATTGCGAGTTCTTCCAAATACCACTTGACAATTGAGGCACGGCTGCGCGCGCCCCCATAAAGTTTTAGCATAAGTTAAAGCACTTTATGAGTATGAGAATGTTGTTTTACATTGTCATCGGTTGTAACCGTGCGGCTCATATTTAGCACTCGCTTGCGCTCAGTCGAGTATTTAAAGTCATCGCGGGTTGTACCCAGGGGAATATGGGTTTGAGCCACATCACGACGCTTGTAAGTCCGGGCGGCGGCGAGCGCTCTTGGGACAAATTCATCGCTAAATTGAGCCGATGAGGGGAATCCGGCGGGTTTTTGCGGTAACTGAGTCACTACATCGCCAATAGTAGTAGCGAAGGCAAGTTTATAGGAAGTAGGAATGCCTTTGACAATTGCTTCCAAAGCCGCAGATGGGATAGGTTCAATCACTTCAATTTCATGCACTTCGCCATCTTCTTTAATAAAACAAGTTGCTAAACCAACCACAAGATAATCATCCACCGATAAATCTGTAGCATCACTTAACAAGGTATTGGTCATAAAAGTATTTTTGTCAATGCAACATATCACTTGGTTGTTGCATTGTACCAACTTGTCTAGAGACTTCGCTGTTATTTAGGGCAGTAGACGCTCTACCTAGCTGCCGACTTCATTTCTGGAATTGTCCTCAAGAAAGATGAAGTAAAAAACATAGACTGCTAAATTATGAATTATATATTCAATATTAACTTTTGGTAACTTTCTTAAATAAACACCGATGATAATTGCAAGCCACTTGATTAAGTAACACAACCACTTACCTAGGGCAGCAGAAAAAATTATAAGTTGAGTTTATTGAGCTACCGCTCATAGTTATAAAAAAATGAATCCTCAAATATTGGCATCCCTTCCAGATTGTTATCCCCGCCCTTACCCTCTTGGCATTGGGGACAAGCAAGTTCTCCCCGAGAACTTGTCGCCAGACTTGTTACCCGATCGCTGTTTGCGCTCCTATGGTCAAGCCAAAGCTAAAGTTGGAGATTATTTAGAAGCGATCGCTTCCTTGAGCCATTTGATTGATCGCCATCCCGATAATGCGATCGATTACAACAACCGGGGACTAATCTATTTTCAAAGCGGTCAGTTGTTAAAAGCGATCGCTGACTATGATAAAGCAATTCAACTCAATCCCCAACTAGCTAGTGCCTACAACAACCGAGCTAATTACTATGCCGCTTCGGGCAGTCTAAACATGGCGATCGCTGACTACGATCGGGCTTTGGATCTCAATCCCAGCCATGTTAGAGCCTGGATTAACCGGGGGATCACTTGGCGAGACTTGGGGCGTTATCTTGAAGCGATTGAAGACTTTGAAGTCGCCGCGCTGTTTGGTCAACTGCAAGGCAACATTTATGCCGAACAAGGGCGGACTTATCACCTTTGGGGGGATTGGAATTTAGCGATCGCTGATTATCGTCGAGCTTTAGCTCAACTCCCTTTTAACCATTTGCGATCGCAAGTCGAAATCTGGCTGCAACAGTTACTTAGTCCTTAAAGAGCTATTAGTTATTGCTTAACAGTTATAGCTCTTTAGAATACTATTTGCTTTTCAAAAGAAATATGGGGCGCTGCGCGGGATCTACGCGACTGCTTTGCTCTTGCATAATATTTTTAGCTTCTTGCGGATCGAAGGAGCGATTAAAGTCAGTTTTCAAACTAGCTACCCGACTTTCGGTCAACTTAACTTCTGTAGATATTTCCTGCAATTTTGCTTGTTGAGAAATATGGTAAGGCAACAATTTTACTAACGCCGACAACGCACCAGCAACTAACACAATATTTACAACTAGTTTGGCTGTATTTTCTATAGCCATTCCCTGATAAGGACTAAGACGGCTGCGCTGGCGGGTTTTTCTTTTCGGTGTTACCCGACGACGAGGCTCTACATTTTCTAGTGGGGGTCTAGGTTGCTGGAGGGCGTTCATATTTAAAAGCCGCGATTTGTACTGTACGAGGGTTTATTATTTTTGCAGAATATAAAATATAACACTTATACCCAACTTCCAAAGCTGGACTACCTTGTCAAGTTTTTTTACTGTCTGCATACAAAAATACACCAGCAAGTTACCACAAAAAAGTTTTTTTTGCAACAGTAGAATCAACGATTAATGCGGAGATTTTACAAAATTTAGTCTGATTTAGTCCATCTACCAGACCTACAAAATAAGTTGCCAAACAGGCTACTTGTGTTTCTGGGCAAGAGGAGGTTAGGTTTATTTATATATCTACATATTTGCCGCCATAAGCTCATGCTACGTCAAACTTCATTAGGATCGCTTGGTTTAACTATTGGTGGTATCTTAACAACCGTAGGATTCTATGCTTATTTTTCTGGTAATCCTACTCTAAACTTGGTGGGTTTTTTCTATGGCATTCCCTTATTGTTAGGCGGATTAGCGCTTAAAGTTTCGGAACTAAAACCTGTACCCTATACCCAGCCTGTTACCCCAGAAATAGCGGCACTGCGAGAACAACAAGCTACCGATACTCAAAATCAAATCCGCAAAGATATTACCCGCTATCGCTATGGACAGGATGCTCATCTTGATAGTTCTCTATCTCACCTAAATTTAAGTCCTAGCGACGAAGAACGCCCGCTAATTACTGGCATCCGCGAAACGGCTACCGATGGCGCTTATACACTAATCATCGATTTTTATTCGCCGTTAATTCCCTTAAGTTCCTGGGAGGAAAAACATCAAAAAATGACAAGTTTTTTTGGACCTGGGGTACAAGTTGAAGTCAAACAGCCAAAAAAAGATGCGATTGAATTAGCATTAATTGCTACTTCTGAACCGGAAAAATAGCTTTTTTAGGGACTATTAGGAAAAAAAAGCTATTTTTATTTTTCTAGGCGCACGGCATACCACTGCAAATATTGACCTGGTTTCAAAATTAATTCACAGCTAGTATCTACTAAATAATTGGCTTGTTCCTCAATAGAAGAAAAATTTTGTAGCTCTTGTGACAATTGCTGCTGTCCTTGTGCCAAAACATTTTTCAGCTTTTCTAACAGTTCGTCCGCCGTAAGAAACTGCTCTGGTTGATTAGGTTCTAGAACAACAAAGTTGTCCTGTTGGTACATCATGGGGTCAGGCATAGGGCAATGATTACAACTTTAGATAGGGTAAGATTTAGCTTTTATTTTGCTAATTTGATTAAACAATTAAATCATTTAGAACTTTTAAATTGATAAATAATTGGATGCAGAATAACTAAGTTAATTATACTAATAAAAAATTGCCACTATTAAGGACTGAAAACACTAACCCTACTCCCATGAAAAGAACTGGAACTTGTTTGATATTCAATCCATCGGCTGGTCAAAGCAATCCAGAGCAGGATTTGGCAACGATTCGGGCGTTGTTAGAACCAAGTATAGAATTAGATGTCCGATTCACAACGGAGGAATTGGACGCGGATGCGATCGCTTTAGAAGCAATTTCTCAAGGAGCAACCAGCATCATTGCGTCTGGAGGGGATGGAACCTTGTCTGCTACTGCTAGTGCTTTAGTGGGGACAAATATCCCTCTAGGTATAATTTCTCGTGGTACAGCAAATGCCTTCGCCGCCGCCTTGGAGTTGCCCGACACGATTGAAGCTGCCTGCGAGACAATTTTGGGAGGTTTGACGCGGGTAATTGATGCGGCAAAGTGCAACGATCGCCCCATGGTATTATTAGCAGGGATCGGATTTGAGGCAGAAACGGTAGACAGAGCCGATCGCCGTGCCAAAAATCGATTTGGAGTATTAGCCTACGTGATGGCTGGGATTCAACAACTACGAGAATTAGAATCTTTTGAGGCAGAGATTGAAACTGCCGATAAAATTATTAAGCTTACGGCGGCAGCCATAACCGTCGCCAATGCCGCACCACCCACATCAGTATTAGCGCAAGGACCAGCCGGAGTAGTTTTTGATGATGGCTTACTCGATGTAACCGTTGTATCGCCCATTACTCGCGCTGGTGCGATCGCTGCTTCTTATCATTTGTTGCAAACTGCCTTGAATGAGAGTGCTACTGAGCGAGACGATGTAGGCTATTTGCGGGCAAAACGAGTCATTATTAAAACCGATCCGCCGCAAAAAGTAGTCCTTGACGGGGAAATTATTGGTTATACCCCGATTGATGTGGAATGCGTACCTGGAGGCTTAACTATCTTTGTACCGGAACACGTAGCAATACCTTCGGTAGTAGAAAAGCTTGAAGGGTTGCCCGATTTGACAATTGAGGCTAAATCTAGTAGTGGATTTGAAGATACCTAGATTTTGCGGACTACAACCAAGGCACTTTATTTTATCCAACTATGTAGGGGTTTTGTTTCTACATTTAACCAAGCGGAGTAAGTACCAAGGCGCGTGAGCAACAAGCCTTGTTTTACTTCGCCTAGTTTTTTTTGCTCAATGATGTGGGGAAAATCTCGAAAGGTTTTAGTATTTTGCTGCACAAAGGCAACCACCCACTTATAGATCCATTGCAATTGTCCAAAGTTTTTTGCCTCTGTATTTGGATCAGAGAAGGCAAACTTTGCTGAGGCATCGATAGAAAAATTGTTTAACCAATCAGTGCTAGGGCGATTTGATTGCCAATTATTTGCAGTTATTTTAGCCCCTAAGTAGTTGCTACTATATTTACTTAACTGATTGAGGGCATTTATTATTTCTTCAAGTTTGATTTCAATTCTTTTAAAACCTAAAACCCAAAAGATTTGCTGCTGAATACTTAGCATTTCTTCTGAATGCGTAATGTTCTGGGCTATAAGCTTTTGATGCGACGCACAGAGAGCTTCTAACTGCTGAACTTTAGCATCAACTTCATTTGCTTCTCCATACAAACGTTGAATAAGTTGTTCTAAAATATCCTCCAAATATACACTATCTAATAAGTCTTTCAAATCCTTTGAAGAGTTAACACAAAAACCATTTTTTTGCTCTAAAATCCACTGTAAATCTTTAGAGTGTTGCACCAAAATCTTGCGGATGTAATAACAAGTTGAAAATGACAGTTTCATATTTTTATTTAAAGGCACATACTAGCGTTTATTTAATAAGACTATTACAAAATATATATTTTATAACTAATAAATACACTTTCGGTCGTCTTACCCAGCTAGTTTTTTTGGTGAAAATAACTTACGTACCAAAAAAAGATAAATCAAACACGGCTTCGGCGGGAGAGCTACTACTACTTGCTGAAGCTACCTGTGCCGCTAGTTGAATAGACTTTGACATTTCTATCGCTGACTTGAATCGATTAGATGGTAACTTTTGCATAGCTTTAGTAATAGTAGAACGCAGTAAAAAAGGTACAGTTTCTGGAATTACTACTGCTTGATTTATATGCGCTGCCATCAATTCGCCAGGTAAGCCAGAAAAAGGACGCAAACCCACTACTAGCTCAAATAATAAGACTCCCACAGCGTACAAGTCGGAAGCGGGCGAATACTGACCGTAAAAGCGCTCCGGTGCCATATAAGCAGGCGAACCCGCACAATCATCCTGCTTATCGGCACAAAGTTCGTTACCGATTCGAGACATCCCAAAGTCAGCAATGCGAGCGATCCAATCTGTACGCTCTCGACAAAGAAGAATATTTTCTGGTTTAATGTCTCGGTGAATTATTTTGCAGTTATGAACATGCTCCAACCCCGCAAGAATGTCAGTAATTAACTTTAAGCTCAAATCTAAACTTAAGGTTCCTTTTAACTTCATCAAGCCGCGCAAACTACCTCCTTCGCAATAATCCATTACTAAATACCTACCCGTTGGAGTATGTTCCAAGGCTTGAAAAGTAACAACATTTGGATGTTGCAAACTAATTAAAAAGTGTAATTCGCGTAAAAATTTAGCCGTAGGAAAGCGATTTTTTTCTAATTCTTTCAGGGCAACTACTTGACCGCTTATTTTATGAGTAGCTCGAAAAACCCGTCCAAATTGTCCTTGTCCTACTAGCTCTAAAACACAATATTTAGATTCTGCCGATGCCGCTCGATATGGCTTATTTGGTTCGTTGTTCATACTTAAAGTGTGTTCTGATAAAATAGAATAATTAGCGATCGCGTTGAAATTAGCTAAATAAAACCACGCCTCAGCAACACAACTATAGTATTATCTAAAATTCTGTGTTTGTCTTCAGGTGAATGTTTTGTTCTGCTGTGTCAATTATCTGTTGATGCTACTTACTTTAATAGTGGTAATTAATCCTCCTTAGTTAACTAACCATCGCTACTTTCAGACATTTTCTTAAATTTATCTAAACAAACTTCCGACAGCAACTTGCCCAGCATCTTCATTAATCGATGAATTTAGCTCGTGAATCTGCTTACTCGCATCTTTTGCCATCTGGTAGCTAGCAATATCGCCAGCATCAAAAAATAGCTTGGCAGCTTCCCGTAAATCTTGAACTGCCCGTTTTTTATTACCTAGATCGCTATAAGCTAAACCGCGATTGTAGTAAGCAGCAGCATGGTTAGAATTGATTTGAATAGCCTCAGTAAAGTCCCCAATGCTGCCTTGTTTATCTCCTAGAGCCAGAAAGCTAATACCGCGATTGTAGTAAGCATCAGGATTGTAGGGAGCAATCCGAATTGCTTGCGTGGAGCTATCAATTTCGCGCAAATAACCTACTTTTTTCACTACTTCCATTTGCTCCTCATACAAGCTTTGGAGTTTGGCGTAGTCCATCAAGTTACTATTGCCTTCAATTAAGCTAGGAATAATTTCTTGAATTTCTGCAAGCTGTGCTGCTAAACAGTCAACGGTAGTTTGGACGGCGGCTTTACCTTGCAGGAGTTCGGCAATTTCAATTTGACCTGTTTGCAGCATTGCCGTGTAGTCTTGAGTGTCGCCCTTAAGTTGACTCAAATCGCTGCTCGATTGAGTTAGCTGTTGGTTGATAGCATGAATTTTCCCTTGGGTTTCGCCTTGTTCTTGGAGCAAATGAGCAAGCTCGTTTTGGTAGCTTTGAATATTTTGGGAATGCTCTTGAACATTGCTTTTAACTTGCGGATAGTCAGAAGTAAGCTGCTGCAATTGACCGATTTGCTGATGATTTTCCTCAACTTTGTCTAAAATTTTGACATCTTCCTGGATAAGTTGAGAAATCGCACTTTGATTAGTTTTAGAGAGCGCCTCTAGCTGTAGTTTGCGATTTGCTAGATTGAGCATCATAGTAATCGACAAAGGTATCGCAGCTAAGGCAGCTTGATTGATAAAAATAGAGGCAATAGAAGCACCAAGGGAACCAACTACGGACGCGGTTTCTACAATGCCTAGCCAAGAATATTTTTGATTATTTGATGGATTTAATTTTTCTAACATCAGAACTAAGTATCTATTTTGGATAAATGATTTAGCTAACTAAGGCAACACTTTGGTTAACCAAGAACGACTTGGTTAAGCTGTAAAATTGGATTGAATAAAGCTGCTTCTTGGGGAGTGAGATATTCTTCAGCTACCTCTTGCACCACTCGATAAGTTACCCCCGCAGCGCGGTCATAGTTAAAAGTCCGCACAATGGTTTTGTACCAAAGTAGAAAGTTTTCCGGCATCCGATCGCGATCGTCAAATAATAATGCTGAGGCAGAGTGACGTAAAATATTTGTGAAATCGCGTCGGCATACAGAAGTACCATCAACTTGGGAAGTTTTGGCAAATAACTCAGGTTCCGCCGCACTTCTCATCTCTGCTACTTTGGTGACGATTTCTGCTTCCATCAGTTAAATTTTCTCGTAAGCACTAATGCGCGTATCTACAGAGTTAACGTAGTCTTTGATAAATTGGAGTTCGACCGTAGAGGCGTAACGTCCTTCAGTTTCGTTGCTTAAGCGAGATAGTTGTTTTAACATTTTTTAGCTCTAGGATAATAGTAGGTAAATTTAGGTATCGGTGGTATTAGCAAGATAATCGCTAACTTGAGAACGAGTATCGTTAAGCTGACTAATCATCGATCTTGTAATTAATTTGCCAGCTTCTACTAAAACTTTGCCTGTAATTGGATGCAGAATATTTTGCTCGGCGCGAGTACCAATTAAAGACTCAATATCGGCGATCGCGGTGACATAAGTTCCTGCCGGTAACTCCACAACTATCCCTTCACCCATGACTCTGGCTTGACAAGCAAGGCGGGAATTGGTGTTAGTGGTCGTAATTACTTCCAACGTCCTTTGTTCGCGGCGATTCATCGGGGAAAGGCTCTCCATTCCACTGGTGATGTAGACGTGGCAAGTAGAACACATACCGCGACCGTTGCAATCGTGCAAAATATCTAGTTCGTTATCTAATAGTGCGGAGAGAATGTTGGAGTTAGTTTGCACCACAGTCTCTTGAGAAATCGGTTCTAGCTTGATGGTTTTGACCATAATGTATGAGCTTGGTAAAAGATTACTAAATAGTCACAGGATCAATGGGCGGGTTTACTTGCTTTTAGGCGTTCGAGAATAGCTTGATGGTTTTGATTTTCTGCTAACCAACTTTCTACAGGTTTCAAACGCTCTGCCAAGCCCAAAATAAAGTAATTGCAATCTGCTCCCAAAGATTCGCAGCAAGTTTGGACGCAATGAAGTTGTCTTCCGGTAAGCTGGCTAAAGAAAGCGCTGAGAATACCTGCTTCTAAAAAGCAAACTGGGCGATCGCTAGGGGGAGCCGCTTCAGCAAAAGGAGAGTTGTGGTTTTGAACTACCAAAAATCCTTGCTGGTAATAATCCATTTCCAAGTTAAAAGTACCCCAGCCGTGAGTTTTCCAGCATTGTTTTAGGCATTGGAGCAGTTCAACCATTTCCATTTCGGCGATGGATTTGTTGTAGTATTCGCTAACTTCTTCAACAAAACGGGTATAGAAGTTTTTGCCCCACCAACGACCGCAGTTAAATAGAACTACACCACTAGCACTCCCTAATTCTTGGTCTAAACCTGCATAGATGCCTTGAATCAAAGTTTCTGGTAAAGCTAAAAAACGAAGTCCGGCACGGTTTTCGATTAGTCCTGATTCAAAATCGCCCGTTAGATATGTATCTGAGGCAAAGTAATTGCCTAACAAACTTTGGTTATTGAGCAGATCGCCAATAGCAATCATTTGTACATTCTCGCTTTTACTAATTTAATGTGGGTTATTTGGACAATGGAGCTAAGTTGTCTGTGACGAGCAAACTAGCCGCCGCTTGAGCTAAAAAAGGTTGCAGCAATGAATATTGCTTGCCCTCTAGTAGTTGGGGCAGTTGCTTTTGCAATGCTTTGTATATAGCAGTATCGATGCCTTGGGATTGGTGGACTCGAACTATATCAGTGAGCCATTCTAAAAGCCGCCGTTCGAGAAATTCGGGGTTGTTGAGTAGCATTGCCATCGCGCAGTAACGCATGACTGCTAACCAGTTTTTTAAACTACGCTCCAAATCCTGCTGCTGGGTAGGAAAGCTAATAAGCAGTTGGTTGGCTATAGGCTGAAAGATAACTATTTCCTTATCTCTTAGTAGCTCGTAGGTTTCTAGGCGCTGGGATAAAGATAATGTGTAACTTTTAAAAGCATTAATATCTCCTGCTTTTAAGTAACGTTCGTCTGCGTCGTAGAGTAATGATTGAATAGTTGTGTTCATAAATTTGGATGTCTAAAATAGTTTGGATAGATCGTTTACGCTCATCTCGGTCTGTGACGGGGCAATAAACTCTGATATTGCAGATACTTGAGGTAATCCGCCAATTTTTGGACTACCTTCCCAGGGAATCGTTTGAAAAAAAGTTTGTACTTGCTGAGTCAAAGGTGATGGCTCTGAAGGTAGCTTGTGTTCGAGGGGTAAAGGCTGAGATTTGCGGGCTTCTGGCGGTAATGAGTGCCAGTTACATAGGCTAAAAAATTCCATTACTGTCAAGCAGGGTATGGCAGTAGGAGGATTTGGCGCCTTACTTTGGGCTGGTAGGGAGATAGGGTCATTGTTGTTATCGTTGACTAGCTCTAATTGTGGTAACAATTGCCAGTTACATAGGCTAAAAAATTTCTCTACGGTTAGTGCAGATAAGGAGACAGGGCGCTGAGGGGCGTTAATTTTGACTGGTGGTGGTAGGGAGTTGTTATTTGATGGTGGTAATTGCTGCCAATTACACAAGTTAAAGTAATTTCCCACCGTCAGTCCCAATAAGGAAACTGAACTTTTCATTACCGTAGCTCCCCACCACGCAGGCGTTTTTCAATGTCTTTTGCGGTTGCCCCTTCGTTGTGCCAGAAATTAGCTGCATCAACTCGATCTTGGCTGCTAAGGAGGAATTTACAGTAGGTTTCTCCCATGGAGTAGCACTGAATTTCAATGCAACTTAAGGATTTTTTGACGATATCGCTAAAGAAACCAGCAAATAAGCCAGCGTAAATATGGCATACAGGTTTACCAACATCGCCTAAAGTTCTAGCTACGGCAGAGTCAAAGATGTTGACAAACATAAATCCATTTTTATGTTCGCTCATATCTACTTCCCAGTTGCCCCAACCTTGAGCGGTAAAGGGCCACCACCAAGCTTCTAACATGAAGACGGAATTTACTTCGCGGATACTTTTTTTATACTCTTGCTCAAACCACTGCTGGAAAAACTTGGCATCTCTCATGCCCCACTGGTAGCCGATATTGTACATAACAACACCAGAAGCGGAGCCTACTTCTTCTTCTAAGCCTTCGATTAAACCAATAATAAAATCTTCACTAGCAAACATATTGCGGCTTTCGTTCCAGTCGGTAACGATGCCGCGATCGCTCTCGAAATGAAAATAATCTGTAAAACTATAGTGGGCGTTTCTTTTCGGATATTTATGTTTTAAAGGATGCTCAACTTTTTTGAATTCCTTTACAGGGGTAATAATTTTGTTGATTGGTAAGGTAACCATGTGAGAATACTCCCGTTTTTACTTGACTGAGTAACTTATAGCTTTGGCTTTTCAACTAGATTTATAACTAACTGAAAAACCAAAAATTATTAATTAAATGTTGCTTGTATTAAGTTTTTAAGATTATTTAAGTGTTTGTTCATCGAGGAATTTACTGATTTTTCTTATAAAAACCTGATGAACTAAGTAATTCCACCAATGGTAGAGCAATGAACTTTATTGATAAGCCACAAGGAAGTGTGGCAATAATCCCCAAAAATAACAGCGTTTTTGCTGTACGCGCCTTTGCTACTGAATCGGGTTCGTTAATTTCAATAAATTGCCATACAAATAAAGGCGCGCTCTGGGCGCACCTCTACTTTGGTAAATTTTATTTAAAACTTGTCCCTAAAAAGCGATCGCCCTTTTTAGATTTCTTCTAACTGTTCTTCAAGCTGAACGGTTAACTGCTTTAAGTCAGGTAATTCTACTAATTCTTTCTCAGTTTCTTTAATCTTTGTGGGAATGACCAATGGTTGAGGTCTTTCTAGCCAGCAACTAGCTATGGGCAAAGTTTGTTCCAAGTCTTCCAAGGGTCTGGGAATCACCATGACAGCGTTTAATTCTCCAATCTTCCTTGCTTCTTGCATTCCTGCTTCTACAGCCATCGCCACATCTGCTACCGAACCGCGAATAATTGCCGTACACAAACCAGCACCAATAAATTCATGGGCCGACAGTTGCACGTCTGCCGCCTTGAGCATAGCATCGGCGGCTCCTACCATGGCGGGGAAACCTCTAGTTTCAATTAGACCAATGGCTTGATTGCTAAGGCTGCTACCTGTTTGTCTTTGCGTAAGTTGGGCTAGACGCATCCCAATAGGTAAAACTAATTCTAAGTTTGGCAAAGGTCGAGCGATGACTAAGCTTGAGATTAATTGATCTAACTGCTGGGCAATTTCTGCCCCCACGTCTACAGCCAAACGAACATCAGAAATTTTACCGCGAACGATTGCCGTACAGTGACCGCTACCAATTTTTTCGTAACCAACTAAAGTGACTTCTGACGACTTGAGCATTTCGTCAGCCACGCGCACGATCGCTGGAAAACTGCGAGTCGATACTAAGCCTAGGGCTTTATCTCTAAAATCTTGCAAGTATTGTTGGTTATTTCCCTCCATTCTAAACCTCAATTAAAACCATTGGGTGAGCTATTTAACTGCTATTAGAACTATTATCTAACGGTTGATTTAGGGCTTGCCTATGGGGTAACAAAGTTGATAGCAATCGGTTGAGACTATCTTCGCCATAAACTGGATTATTTGCCTTAGCTACAGGTTCTGCTGCTGGCTCCGCCGCCACTACGGACGGGGTGCTATTGACAATTACAGGCTCGTCGGCTACGGCTTGACCGTTTGATGGTTCTGCTACTTGCGCTCCAACCTCTGGTAATTCCTCGGCTGGACGGCTAGAGTCTCCCACCAGCGAACCTGGTGGTACAACTTCTCCAGGCGCTAGGGAGCTATTGAAAATTGTTGACATCGAACCAATACAAGCATTGATGCCAATTTTGCCTTGACCAACGATCAAAACTCCGGTGCCAATGTTTGCGCTTTCCCCGATCTCTAAAACTCCTTTGTAGGCGTGCAAAACTGCGCCCATTCCCACACAAGCCCCTGCTCCAATTATAATCTGGCTTTCCGGGTCTGCTTGCAGGTGAGCCCCTGGTGCGATCGCTGCACCAGGGTGAATAGTCACATCGCCATTGACATAGTAGTGAGTATTGCTAATGGGCTGTAATGGGGGGAACTTCATCAAAATACAGTCTCTGGGATTAAATAGGAATCAATGACGGCTCGTAAAGTAACTCGTCCGATTTACCAGGTCGTTGAATTAGCAGTTCCGAGACTCGACGTTTGGCTTTGGGGTCAATACCAATTAGCCGGACATACGCCCCGCTATGTTCGTCTATGGTAGATTCTAGCGCCGCAATTACTTCCGCATCGCGATGAGCTTGAATTACGCCGCCGCTTTGCCAGGAATTTATTTTAAATCTGCGCTCGTCAGCGTATTCGGTACTAACTTGGCAGCCTTGAGCGAGTAATTGACTTACTTGCTGGATAACTTCAGAACTAAGCCGGGTGCTGGTAGCCGACGACGAACTACGGCTAGAACTACTAGAACTT
>Ga0068628_1000004_pt1 | contig 32945 bp, 25 predicted proteins | sample InSIn2gowninarea_FD_77431 | JGI IMG/M metagenome (GOLD analysis project Ga0068628, IMG submission 77431) | Clean room microbial communities from NASA Spacecraft Assembly Facility at Jet Propulsion Laboratory, Pasadena, California, USA -... ... | reverse complement strand
TTGTTGGTTTTTAACTTAAAAAACGCATCTTTTTCATTTTTTGGTTCATTTTTTAGATTTAAATGCTGATTTTGGCGAACTTTTAAATCAGACCAGATCAAAAACATGAAAACCATAGATCAAATTAAATTTACAGGAAAGAAAGCCCTTATCCGGGTTGATTTTAACGTTCCGTTGGATGAAAACGGTAATGTTACTGACGATAACCGTTTAACTGCAGCCATACCAACCATAAAAAAAATATTAACTGATGGCGGCGCGGTAATCCTGATGTCACACCTGGGCAGGCCAAAAAACGGACCTAACGAGAAAGATTCTTTAAAACATGTTATCCCGGCATTGTCTGATCTGTTGGGCCAGCAGGTTGAATTTGCTGATGATTGCATTGGCGACCAAGCTGCGGAGAAAGCTAAAGCGCTGTCAAGCGGCGAGGTTTTATTGTTAGAGAACCTGCGTTTTTATAAAGAAGAAGAAAAAGGCGATAAAGACTTTGCTAAAAAATTAGCTTCATTGGGCGATGTATATGTAAACGATGCCTTTGGTACCGCTCACCGTGCACACGCATCTACCGCTATTGTTGCCGAGTTTTTCCCTGACGCTAAATACTTTGGCTATGTAATGGCTAACGAGTTGGCAAATGCCGAAAAGATACTAAACGATGCCGAGAAACCTTTCACCGCTATTATGGGTGGCTCAAAAGTGTCTGACAAGATTGAGCTGATTGAAAAACTATTGGATAAGGTGGATAACCTGATCATTGGTGGTGGTATGGCTTATACCTTCGCTAAAGCAAACGGTGGTAACATAGGTACCTCACTGGTTGAGCTGGATAAACTGGACCTTGCCCTTAGCCTGATACAAAAAGCAAAAGATAAAGGCGTTAACCTGTTATTACCTTTAGATAATGTTACAGCTGATGACTTCTCAAACAATGCCAACACCGGCGTTGCTAAAACCGGCCAGATCCCTGACGGTTGGATGGGTTTAGATATCGGTCCTGAAACTATAAAAACCTTTACTGAAGTTGTTGAAGAATCAAAAACCATTCTTTGGAACGGCCCTATGGGTGTGTTTGAAATGGAGAAATTTTTGGTAGGTACCAAAGCTATTGCCGAAGCGGTTGTTAAAGCAACCCAAAACGGTGCGTTCTCGCTTATCGGCGGTGGCGACTCGGCAGCTGCAGTTTCTAAATTTAACCTAACCAAACAGGTTAGCTATGTATCAACCGGTGGCGGTGCGCTACTGGAGTATATGGAAGGTAAAGAATTGCCTGGCGTTAAAGCAATAAACGACTAAGACCTCTCCCAACCCTCTCCAAAGGAGAGGGCTTTGATTTTCATAAAGGCTTCCCGATTTGTCGGGAGGCCTTTTTTGTTATAGCTATTAAAATGCAGCGTTACCCAACGTTTTTTAAAATTGATACGATGATGTAGTAAAAGATCATTAAATCAATTTAAAAACCATGAAAAATTTAACATTTACCGTTGTAACCGCTTTAGTAGTATTACTTGTAATGCAGGGTTGTACCAAGGAAGCGCTGAACAACAAAAATGCGATCATCGATGAAACAGAGTTTGGCACCGTTCAGTCAGATACAGTTACCGCTAAAAGCGACATCACTGCCAGTACATCAGACACGGTTCAACTTGTGCCAATAACAAACGATGTTATCATAGCCGTGAGTTTTTACCGGAATACGGCCGGCGATAAAGTGATGATAAACTTTATGCCTTACGTTTCCCTGAATAATAATTACTGCAGAAACGCCATACTGCAATTCAAATCAGCTGTTACTGCTGATAATAACTTCAATCTTCATCTTGTCAATGTAAGGCAGTCAAAAGGCTGCGCTATTGCCACTGCACCTACAACATCAGTAAATGCAAATACAGCGGCTTACGATGTGTTTGTAAATAAATTGCTTGGTTTTGGTACCTATCCGCTTAAAATAACAGTGGGTAGTGTTGTTTATAACGGAAGTATCGTAGTATCCGCATCAAACATAACCTTTAACTGGACCTATACATCGGGAGTAATTTTCCCCACGAAAGTGATACCTAATAATCTTTAAATGTTAGGGATATTTAATTGATGAAGTTGTGAAGATTATTGTGTGTTAATTCTATATTTGGCCGAACCAATAAACTAAATCACATGCAAAAAATATTCGCTATACTGTTATTATCTTGTTCGGTTTTAGCTGTTAACGAACAACAGCCCGTTAATAAAACCGATGCCGCAAAAGCTATTACTTACCGTAGTATAATGATTAGTAATGCAAGCAAGAATATAGGGAATAATGTACGGATATCAGGCACCGTCTCAGCAGTAAAAACGGTAGGAGAAAAGGTATTGGTTGACGTAAGCGAAAAAAACACGAATCAATTAATCACCGTAATTTTAACGGGTAACCCAACATCGCTGGCAAACAAAATTCCAGGCAAAGAAATATCGTTTTTAGGGACAATGCTCATGCTAAAGGGTAAACCCCAAATGGAGGTAAAAAGCTTTAGCCAGGTAATTTATAATTTTAAACAATAATTGACAGCCTGCGCCACAGGTGTGCGGTGATAGCATCGATCTCAGTTCAATATCAAACTTGTCATTTGCGAGAAACGAAGGCCCCTGCAGATCGGGGCCTTCTTATTGGAAGTATTTTACTTTATCCCTCCTCGCCGCCACCTTTACCGCCTACAGTAGCAGGTACAAAAATAGGGCTGATCTGTTTCTTGAACTCGTTGATCACATTTTTAAAGGCCGGATCATTTGCAATGTTGTGTAATTCTTTAGGATCCCTGGCCTCATCGTATAATTCTTCGGTGCCGTCACTGTATCTGATATACCTGTACTGCTTGCTGCGGATAGCCTGGTTGCCTTGTTTATAAGTGGTTACCGCCGGATATTTCCAATCGGCTAACGGGTTTTTTAAAAGCGGAACAATGCTTTTGCCATCCAGTTTGGACATGGGGCCATTTAAACCGCACAGCTCCACCAAAGTAGGGTAGATGTTTATTAATGATGTTGGCGCGTCGCAAACCAGCCCTGGCTTTGTCATGCCGGGTACGCGCCACATGTGCAGCACATGCGAGGTCTGTTCCCAAAGGGCAAATTTGGCAAAATGTTTCTTCTCGCCCAAATGAAAACCATTATCAGCCGAAACTACAACGATGGTATTATTTTTATACTTGCTGTTTTCCAGCCCATCCATTAGACGGCCAAAATTCCAATCCATAAAAGAGATACAGGCCAGGTAACTTCTGACAACATTTTTCCATTCGCCGCTTTTTTTCAGCGCCTCATAGGCTACCGGGCTGGCGGCCCATTTCTTGGCAATCTCGGGCAGGTCATCCCAATCTTCTTCCAGTACAGAAGGTAACTGAACGCTTTCAATAGGGTACATGTCAAAAAAACGTTTAGGAGCGGTCCATGGATTATGCGGTTTATACAGGCCTGCCGCCATAAAAAACGGTTTGTCATAATCTTTGCCTAAGTTGTCAATTACCTGCCCGGCAGTTACATAATCCGGGTGGTCAGTATCGGGGCCTAGCCATTCCTGGTAATTGAACATTGGCGGGGCAATCCCAGCCGGGATATGTTTTTCAGTTGACTGAGGGCCATAGCCACCCTGTCCGCCCTTTACATCCCACATAGCCTGGTAGCGGGTAGGCTTAGGCATGGTATGAAAGATCTTGCCGCGGGTAAGCGTAATGTAGCCGTTGTTTTTAAATAATTCGGGCAGGAAGACCGCGCTATCTAATACTTTCGAATCCATTATCCGGTTATCGTTATCATAAATTCCCGAGCGGTAAGGCGAAATTCCGCTAAGCAAAGCTGCCCTTGAAGGGTTACATACCGGAGCCGCGCAATACGCACGGTTAAAGTTTATAGCCGTTTTTACAAAGCGGTCAAGGTTGGGCGTTTTTAAACCCGGATAGCCTTTTAATTGGGTAACGTAATCATTCAGGTCATCGATCATCACAAACAGCACGTTAGGTTTGGCCGGTTGCGATTGCGCATTTACTTGGCTAGCACAAAGTACGCTGATTATGAAAACGGTATAAAGAAATTTCATAGCAGGGAATTTTAGCTAAGATATAAATTATGAGCGATTTAATGTCCCCTGGGGCAATCCCAGCGCGGAAAGGCAATAACGCGACAGGCCAACAAACTGTCCTACTTGTCTCGCCCGTCCCGTTGTACTGATAAGGTGGGACAGAAGAGACGGTAGGCGAACTTATTTCCTGGTCTCAATATCTACAATAGCTTGCCCTTGCTCACCCAAGTATCCGGCAAAGAGGCCTGGGTAAAGCTGCATGCCATTATCTGAATTGGTAAAAATCAGTAAGGCCCGTTTTGATTTTGGGAAGATAACCGTCATGGTATGCACGCCCGGGTCATGCCCGCCGTGAGATATGGCGTATTCATTGTTACCAACCGGGTCATACACCGCCCAGCCTAAACCCATATAGGCCCCGGTTTTAGTTTGTACCTGGTGACCGGCCATTTGGCCAAATAGTGATTTTGATATACCGCCGCCGCGCAGCATCCACAGGATAAATTTAGTATAATCGGGTATGGTAGTTTTCAGCAAGTCGGCAGCATTGGCCTGGGTGTTTTTTGTTGGTTCTAACTGTTTGCCTTCTTTGTCAAAGGGGTAGGCAAAGCGCGGCTCATCGGCATCGTTCCAGGTCAGGCGGCTGTCTTTCATCCCTAATGGTTTAAATATGATAGAGTCGGCCAACTGCGCCAGTTTGCGGTGAAATTTATTTTCTAAAGCGTGGCGAAGGTATTCAAAGCCTTCGCCGGAATATTGGTATTTGGTTCCCGGATCGGCCTGGAAAGCCAGTTTACCCCCCGGCAGTTGTGAGCGCCAATTAGGAAAACCTGTACGGTGCGTTAAAATATGTCGGCTGGTAAGTTTTTGGCTTCGCGGGTCATCTTTCAGGTCCGGGTCGGTCCAATATTTCGCTATCGGCTCATCCAGGACCCACTTATTGGCATTAACCAAATTAAGCGTAACCATAATAGTAATGGTTTTGGTGATGGATGCTACGTTAAACACTGCGTTAATTGGCGCAGGGCTGCCTGGTTTCCTATCGCCATATAGCTTCATAGTTTTAACCTTGGCGTTTTCTATATAGGCAATGCCCAAAGCCGGAATCTTGTTTTTTTGTAACCAGGTAATAACTGAGGCAGAGTCCGTCAAATTAACGGGACGCTCTTGCGCTTTGATACCCTGCGCAAGCAGTAACAACAAAAGTAATGGCAAGTGTTTCATAGACGAAGTTTTTGATTAGACGTAAATTTCAGCAAAGCGGTTACAATTAGTGTCGCAAGCCTGAATATTTAACTGTCTGACCTGTTCCGTCCCACCGAAAGCGAACACCAAGACAGCGCAGCGGACAAGAAACTTTCGCCGATATCCAATGACGTAATGACCGATGACCCAATGACAAAAAAAGCCGCAGGCTATTTCAACTCATCCAACACCTTAAACATCTTTTCCCTGATGTTTTTGCCGGTGCCGTTGTAGTTGTTTACCATAATGCTGAAACAAAGCTGCCGGCCGGCATGGGTTTGGTAACCGGTATAGGCTTGTACGTTGTGGATGCTGCCGCTTTTCATGTGCATATCATTATAAACAGGCAGGCTCTCGTAAAAATCGGCAAACCAGGCTTCTTTTTGGGCCGATTGCATGATGGTGGCAACGGTAAGCGTAGTAATATGGTTTTGGGGCGATAGTCCGCAGCCATCAGCCATATCCATGGCATTAGGGTCTATGCCACGGGCTTTCCAGAATGCTCGTACTGTTTCTACACCGTTTTGGGTTGATGCCAGTTTACCGGCTTTAAAAGCGATGGCTTTAAGCAGCTCTTCGGCATACAGGTTAAGGCTTTTGCGGTTGGTCCAGTAAACTATCTGGCTCAGGCTTGGCGATATAAGGGTGGTAAGCGTGGTAGCTAAGGCCGGGGTCTGTAAGCCTTTGGCGGTAAGGCTCAGGCTTGATTCTGAGGTGCCGGTAACTGTTATGCCTAATCGCCTTAAAGTATCTAATAAGCGGTAAGCTGCATCGTAAGCAGGGTCGGGGTAAGCGGCCGAGATCAACTTTTTTGTTTGATCGATGGCATAGGTGCCACGCAGGTACATGACGTTAGTGAGGCCTGCCGGCAGATAAGGATAGGCGTTATCGCCGCTGCCTGCAGCGCCGGTTATCAGTTCGCTTTTAAAAGTAAGGTAGGGGGTAGCCGGGGTAGTGCCTGCCACTTTGATAGCCGAGCCAACCGCACCGGTTTTTAAGTTGATGTCAAACTGGTTCTCATGCCAGCAGAGGGCCGTTGCGCCTGCACCGTAGTACGTACCCAGGTCCTGCCAGATCCAGCCATCGGGAATGTTCTGCGAGCCATACAGACTGTCATCACCAATAACACGACCGTTTATTTTCCTGATACCGGCCTTTTTAAGGGCGGTCACCATTTGATTTAAGATATAGCGCTCGGTAGTATTCTCCCAGCGCCAGCTGCCCAGGGTAGGGTCGCCGCTGCCTTCGATGATCAGGTCGCCATTTAGTGTGCCGTCGGTAATGGTGCCGGTATAGCCAAAGGGTGTTTGATACTTAAAATCTTTACCCAGCAGGTTAAAGGCGGTAATGGTGGTCACCGTTTTTAAGGTAGAGCCGGGTGCCATACCAACATTGGGGTTTAAAGCATATACCTGTTCGCCGGTTTTAGCATCCAATACCGTTAATGATACGGTACCGTACCGGCACTGACTATCGGCCTGCAGGCGATTGGCTGCTGCCGCTAATTGTTGTTGTAATGACGTTTGCGCCCAGGCCTGGGCAGATATAAAGAGTATGAATAATAAACTAAACCGGACTCTCAAACTCATCCTCATGCGTGTTGCTTTTTGTTATATAATAAATGGGTATGCCTATCAGCACAATAATCAGGCCCGGCCAGGTAAATTGCGGCTTGTAAATAATCAATAGTACGCAAAATGCCAATCCCATAATCATATATATAGCCGGCAGTACCGGGTAACCAAATGCTTTGTAAGGGCGCGGTGCATCCGGGCGCTTAACACGCAGTATGTAGATGCCCAATATCGTCAACACATAAAATATAACCACCACGAAGGAGATCATATCCAGCAGGTCGCCATATTTGCCGCTAAGGCATAATATAGACGCTACAATGCATTGTATCCATAAGCCGAAGCTTGGTACCGCGTTTTTGTTTAAAGTGCCTGTACGTTTGAAAAACAAGCCATCCTTGGCCATGGTATAATAAACACGTGCGCCAGCTAATATCAATCCGTTATTGCAGCCAAAGGTGGAGATCATGATCATCACAGCTATAACATAAGTACCAATATTGCCAAATATTACCTGCGATGCCGATACAGCTACCCGGTCCTTTTCTGCCGTGGCAATCTCGTGCAAAGGCAGTACGCCGGTGTATACAAAGTTGATACTTACATAAATAAGGGTTACTATCAGCGTACCAAAAAATAAACTCAAGCCTATGTTACGCTGCGGATTCTTCATCTCGCCGGCTATAAAAGTTACGTTGTTCCAGGCATCGCTGCTAAAAATTGAACCTACCATGGATGCCGCTATGGCACCCAGTGCAGCTGCTATGGTGTATGATACCGTAGAGTTGTCGGCATTTAACGCGTGGATATCCCAGGGATTGGTCCAGTTGGCGGCCCATACATCACCTTTAAGCATAATCAACCCAAAAATAATCAGCCCAAATAAACTGGCCAGTTTGGTTATGGTAAACGTGTTCTGTATCAATTTACCCGTTTTAACACCGCGGGTATTAATAGCCGTAAGTAAGATGATGAGCACAATAGACACACATTGTGCCGCGCTGATCTTAAAATTATAACCACCAATAAGGGTAGAGAAAAGGATATTATCCTCGCTCACGGCTGGGATCAAGTAAGCTGTAAATTTAGAAAAAGCCACACCAACCGCAGCAATTGTGCCGGTTTGTATAACCGCGAAGAAGCTCCATCCGTATAAAAAGGCAATTAGTTTATTATAAGCCTCTTTTAAGTATACGTATTGACCGCCCGCTTTTGGGAACATAGCGCTTAACTCGCCATAACTAACGGCGGCGGTAAGTGTCATGAAACCGGTAATGAGCCACACCGCTATTAACCAGCCGGCCGAGCCAACATTGCGTATAATATCGGCGCTTACAATAAAAATACCAGAGCCAATCATGGAGCCGGCAACTATCATGGTGCCGTCTAACAAGCCCAGCGAGGCTTTTAATTTGGTGGGTTCGGTTTGGTTACTCATTAATTGTGTGGGATTAAAGTCTAAACTTATTAAAAAACTTTATAATTTGACACGCTATTGTAAAGAAATTAATTTACTACTTTGCAAAACCAATTATACCAAGTAAACAATTACTAATTATAAACTTTACTAACCTTTATGGATTTTCTAAACACTTACTTAATCTATTTAATCCCCGTATTTGGATTAATAGGTATTTTATTCATGGTGATCAAATCGGCCTGGGTAACCAAGCAGCCTACGGGCGACGAGTCCATGAACGAGCTTGCAGGCTACATTGCTGATGGGGCAATGGCTTTTTTACGTGCAGAGTGGAAGATATTAACCTACTTTGTGATTGTAGCAGGCGTATTGCTGGCATGGTCTGGCACAACGGTAGCTACGTCAAGCCCAATAATTGCCGGTTCATTTGTAATCGGTGCTTTTCTTTCCGCATTCGCGGGATATTTGGGCATGCGTATCGCAACAAAATCAAACGTACGTACTACACAGGCAGCTAAAACCAGTTTGGCGCAGGCGCTTAAAGTATCATTTACCGGTGGTACGGTAATGGGCCTTGGTGTTGCCGGTTTGGCCATCATTGGCTTAGGCTCATTATTCATTGTGTTTTATACCATGTATGTGGTTAATACCGGCGGCAGCGTAAACGGCGAAGCTATGGCTAAAGCGTTAGACGTACTGGCTGGTTTCTCTTTAGGTGCCGAGTCTATAGCCTTATTTGCGCGCGTTGGTGGTGGTATCTACACCAAAGCCGCCGACGTAGGTGCCGACCTTGTAGGTAAGGTGGAAGCCGGTATCCCCGAGGATGACGTGCGTAACCCGGCCACCATTGCCGATAACGTTGGCGATAACGTGGGCGACGTTGCAGGTATGGGCGCGGATCTGTTCGGATCGTACGTGGCTACCATGCTGGCTACCATGGTACTGGGCCGCGAGATCGTATCGCACGACCAAATGGGCGGTATAGCCCCGGTATTATTACCGATGGTGATTGCCGGCTTAGGTTTGATCTTCTCTATAGTAGGCGCCGCCTTAGTAAGCATTAAAGACGAAAATTCAAGCGTACAAACAGCTTTAAACATAGGTAACTGGGCATCTATCATCTTAACCGCTATCGCCACTTATTTTGTGGTACAGTGGATGTTGCCAGAAGGCCAGATGTTTTTAGTACGTGATGAAATAGACCACGCAACCCACGTTCTTAAAGAAGGCTCGCTGGTATTTACCAAGAACGGTGTTTTTGGTTCTATCCTGGTAGGTTTGGTAGTAGGTACGCTCATGTCTATCATCACCGAATACTACACCGCTATGGGTAAACGCCCGGTATTAAGTATTATCAAACAATCATCAACCGGCCACGCTACCAACATCATCGGTGGTTTGGCTATCGGTATGGAATCAACCGTGTTGCCTATTTTAGTATTGGCTGCCGGTATTTATGGTTCTTATTTCTTTGCAGGATTATATGGTGTGGCTATCGCCGCAGCAGGTATGATGGCTACTACAGCTATGCAATTAGCTATAGACGCTTTCGGCCCTATTGCCGATAACGCCGGTGGTATTGCCGAAATGAGCCAGTTGCCGCCAGAAGTACGTCACCGTACAGACAACCTTGATGCCGTAGGTAACACTACCGCGGCTACCGGTAAGGGATTTGCCATTGCGTCGGCAGCGTTAACCTCACTGGCTTTATTTGCCGCTTTTGTGGGTGTTGCCGGTATTGAGCATATTGATATTTACAAAGCCAACGTACTGGCAGGTTTATTTGTTGGGGGGATGATACCTTTCATCTTCTCGGCATTGTGTATCTCGGCAGTGGGCCGTGCAGCCATGGCGATGGTAGAAGAAGTTCGCCGCCAGTTCCGCGAAATTCCGGGTATTATGGAGTACAAGGCGCGTCCTGAGTACGAAAAATGCGTGGAGATCTCTACCAAGGCGTCAATCCGCGAAATGGTTGCGCCGGGACTTATTGCCCTGATTACGCCAATTGTTGTTGGCTTTATCTTCGGCCCTGAAGTTTTGGGTGGCTTATTGGCAGGTGTTACCGTATCGGGTGTATTGATGGGTATTTTCCAGAGCAACGCCGGTGGCGCCTGGGATAACGCTAAAAAATCATTTGAGAAAGGTGTGGAGATAAACGGCGAAATGCACTACAAAAAGTCAGAACCGCATAAAGCATCTGTAACCGGCGATACCGTAGGCGATCCGTTTAAAGATACCTCAGGTCCGTCCATGAACATCCTGATCAAGCTGATGTCTATCGTGTCCCTGGTTATCGCGCCGCACCTAAATGTAGCTGCCGACCATAACGCGCATATCCAAAAAGAGATCAAAGTACAATCCATGAATGTACACACCATCCACATCGAGAAAAAAGGATAACAAGACTAATAGTTTTTTTTTTAAGAGAGGGACGCCGGTTGGTGTCCCTTTTTTTATGTTTATAAAAAAACCTGTATGACTACACGTCATTGCGAGGAACGAAGCAATCTCTGCACATGCTAATCAATATCCCCAATCATGGTGCCGGCTATCGCCGAATGAGAACCTGTTTCGTTGAATGTCCTACGTAGAGATTGCTTCGTTCCTCGCAATGACGCATGGGGGGTGAGACAGAATATTACTTCTTTGTCATTTCGAACGATAGAGAGAACTACTCTCTTGAGCGATAGCGAAAAAATCTATACACGGGTAAGTCGCCGCCAAGCATATGTATAGATTTCTCCCGTTGGTCGAAATGACAGGGTGGTGAAGGGTTGTTTGCTTAGTCTGTCTCGCTTGTCTCGCTTTTTTGTGGGATAGGCGATTGTGGATTGGACATGATGTATATAATAAAATTAATGGCGAAGCGATTGTCCCGGTGTTGTCTCGCTTGTCTCACATCATAAAAGCGAGACAAGCGAGACAACGGGACAGTAGGTTTTAAAGTAAATCCGTTGGGTTTTGGATTATTGGCGACAAAACATTCAAAGATATTGAGCGCAGATGAAAGAGATGGTGACACAAGTGTGTCAGTAAGGGTTTTACAGAATTATCAGTGCAGGTATATGGCTGACAATAAGTATTTTAATCATAAAAGTGTCACATTATTTTTTTCAGAAAAATTAGCTATGTTTGGGAATAGATTAACTGAACTTTTTAAACAAACATGAAGCTATTTATTAAAAAACCTTTAGCACAATTAATGGCCGCCTCTAAAGAGGGGGAGAAGACATTAAAGCGTACGTTGGGTGTCGGCTCGCTTATAGCCTTAGGTATTGGTGCCATTATTGGCGCGGGTATTTTTGTGCGTACGGCAGCAGCGGCAGGCCAGCACGCGGGTCCGGCTGTTACTATTTCATTTTTAATTGCAGCAGCAGGTTGCGCCCTTGCAGGCCTTTGCTATGCTGAGTTTGCCAGTATGATACCCATAGCAGGATCGGCTTATACCTATTCTTACGCTACTATGGGCGAGTTCATTGCCTGGATCATCGGTTGGGATTTGGTGCTTGAATATGCACTGGGTGCCGCTACTGTAGCCATCGGCTGGTCGCAATACTTCAATACTTTCCTCGATACCTTCTTTAACGTCCATATACCCTTCGCCCTGTCGCACTCGCCATTTGAGGTATCAACTACCACAACCGGCATGTACGCGTCAGAGTTGGGCTCGCACGGTATGGTAAACTTACCGGCTATATTTATTTTGTTGATGCTTACTTTATTGCTGATCAAAGGTACAGCCGAGTCGGCAGCGGTAAACAACGTTATCGTTATTATTAAAGTGGCTATTGTATTAATGATCATTGGTTTAGGCTGGAGCTTTATTAACCCTGCTTACCATACCCCATACATGATCCCTGCCGATGCCGGTACAGTAACTACCAACACAGGTACCGTAAACTATGCCGATACTTTTAACCACGGCTGGCTGGGTGTTTTACGCGGCGCCAGTGTGGTGTTCTTTGCCTTTATTGGTTTTGATGCCGTATCAACTGCAGCACAGGAAGCCAAGAATCCGCAGAAAGACATGCCAAAAGGTATCTTGATCTCTTTAGTATTCTGTACCTTATTGTACGTTTTGTTCTCGCACGTGTTAACAGGTTTAGTGCCTTACAAAGAGTTTTTATTACAAGGTAAAGAAGCATCAGTAACTTATGCTATAAACGCGGCAATGGGCGGCGGTTACGGCTGGTTGGCAAAACTGGTTACCATAGCTATTTTAGCTGGTTTCTCATCAGTTATCCTGGTGATGTTGCTGGGCCAAACCCGTGTGTTCTACACCATGAGTATTGATGGATTGATCCCACCTATATTCTCTAAGCTGCACCCTAAGTTCCGTACACCGTATAAATCGCAATGGTTGTTTTTTGTGATGGTATCCATCTTCGGTGGTTTCATCCCGGACAGTATTGTGGGCGATATGGTGAGTATAGGTACCTTGTTTGCTTTCGTATTAGTGTGTTTGGGTATCTTCATCCTGCGCCGTACAGATCCGGGTATTACCCGTCCGTTTAAAACACCGTTCTACATGATAGTTTGCCCGCTTGGTGCAATTATATGTTTATGTATGATGGGTAGCGAGGGCCTTGAAAACTGGTTACGTCTGTTTATATGGATGGGTATTGGTATGGTAATTTACTTTACCTACAGTATCAAGAAATCGCATGTAAGACACGGTAAGGTAGATGGCGCTAACGATCCACCAAACCCTAAATTTGTTGAATAACATATTTGATACATAACAAAAAGGTTCTGAATTTTCAGAACCTTTTTTGCTTTTAATGCTTTTTAGTGGGTATAACCCGCTGAGCTGTGAAAAAGGATAAGAACCTCTGGATATTAGTTTTTATATGCATCATTAATTCCATTGGGTTTGGTATAATCATTCCGCTGCTGTATACCATTGGTAAAAAGTACGGCGCTACCCCTCAAACCATAGGCTTGCTTACGGCAGCCTTTTCTGTAGCCCAGTTTGTAGCTACCCCGGTAATGGGCGCACTGTCAGACAGGTTTGGGCGTAAGCCGCTGTTGGCTATCAGCCTGGTGGGTACCTGTATCTCCTTCCTGATGTTTGCCTGGGCAGGCGGGCTGCTTATGCTTTTCGCTGCGCGGATACTGGACGGTTTAACCGGTGGTAATATCTCGGTTGCCCAGGCCATGATTTCAGACACCTCCACACCGGCCGACCGCGCCAAAAAGTTTGGCATCTTGGGTTCGGCATTTGGGTTTGGCTTTGTTATTGGCCCCGCAGCAGGCGGGTTACTAAACGAGCTGGGCGCCCAGGTACCCTTTTACTTTGCAGCTGCTATATCGCTAATAGGGGTATTGTCTACCGTGTTTTTATTGAAAGAGACCAATCCTCCAGAGAAAAGGAAGAAGGAAAAGAAGACGAAGAAATTTAGCTTCAAATCGCTTATATCCGTATTAAAGATGCCTGCCATTGGGACAGCCATCTTTATCGGTTTCCTGTTAACCACGGCCCAGTTCACCATGCTTATCGGCTTCCAAACCTTTAGCCTTGATACCCTGAAGCTTAACCCTACCCAGATAGGCTTGTTCTATGCTGGTTTTGGTGTCTCTGGGATATTGATGCAGTTGGCCGTGCCCTATATCACTAAATGGATCTCGGCTAAGTCTGTTATCCTCATCATTTCTACGGCTTTATGCCTGGGTGCTATGATCGTATCCGGCTTTGCGGCGGCATTTATGATGTTTGCCATTTGTGTGTTTATCTACGGCTTGTTCAATGGCTTGCGCAACCCCATGCTCAATGCCATTATAGCCGACCACAACGACCCATCGCGCCAGGGCGAGGTAATGGGTGTCAACCAGGCGTATATCTCCATAGGACAGGTAATAGGGCCGGTTACAGCAGGTGCCGTTACCGCTATTTCTGTGCACGCGGTATTTTGGTTGGCGGCTTGTTATATTTTAATTGCACTTTTGTTTAGCTTTAGGTTAAAATCCAAAGAATAGACTATGCAGCCATTTGTTTTTAAGGAGATACTATCCGTAACCATGATCCTCTTCGCGATCATTGATATACTGGGTGCCATACCTGTTGTTATCCAACTACGCCAGCGGGCAGGGCATATCGAGTCGGAGAAGGCCAGCTTTGCGGTTTTGGCACTGATGGTGATATTTTTGTTTGTGGGCGATAAGCTGCTGGATGTCATTGGGTTGGATATCGAATCGTTTGCTATTGCGGGTTCATTGGTGATCTTTATCATCGCTATGGAAATGATCCTGGGCATTAACCTGTTTAAGCCAGAGGATGAGATGTCAAGCACGGTATCTATTGTTCCGCTGGCTTTCCCGCTTATAGCCGGGGCAGGCACCATGACTACCTTGTTGTCCCTAAAATCCGAATATCAAACCCAGAACATCCTTGTCGGCATCCTTATCAATACCCTGTTTGTGTACCTGGTGCTCAAAAACGTGGCCTGGCTCGAACGCTTGTTCGGCAAAACGGGGATCAATATCCTGCGTAAAGCTTTCGGTATTATACTGTTAGCTATCGCTATCAAGTTGTTTAGGAGCAATACGCATCTGTAACCCCCCAGCCCCTGAAGGGGGAGTAATTAGTTTGTTATGATCCACGCGAGGGTGTAACAAGTGGATCAGGTGGATCATGATTTTGAACTAATTATTTGATAATTAGTTGTTTATGTAAAGTTGGTGGATCAAAATGTAACAACGTTTTCGTCAGGAATATTATGCGTAAATATTTGTTATTTGTTTGATAATCAAATTATTGAGATTTGATCAATTTTCCATATTTGGATCATCAATCTGGATCAAATTGGATCAGGATTTGAAAGAATTCTAAACTGTAAACCTGCGCGTCGTGTTTGATTATTTGTGTACGATAAGGCACCTGAAGACGCATAAAAACGCAAATTAACGCAGGCAAATCACCTGTGTATATCTCTGAGGCGCAAGAAAACGCACGATAGCGCTTGGTTATCTTACTAAGATAGTATCCGTAGCCTTTATCTCAAGCTTACCCTTATTGTAAAGCACGCTGTGGAAAGACATGCGTTTAGGGTCTTCTTTTAACCGTTCGAAGGTTATAGCTGCTAATAATTTATCCGAATATCCTTCTAAGCGCCTATTGTCGTTATCTCTCGCCGACTCGTACAAATGATCGCTGTAATCAATGAACATTTTCTTTCTATAAAATAGTAATGTAAGCGTTTGCAGGTGATCCAATTTTTTTGCCGGAAAGGTGGCATTTGCGAAACTATCCAATTGTGTAAGTATTTGATTACCGGGCAAACCATCATATTTGGATACCTGGTAATATTGCATTACATCCCGGGTATTGAAGTAATTTGTATCTAACCCGCCCGTAAGATACTCATGATTGAATTCATCGCTGATGGGCTGAACCACCAATTTTGTATTTCGGTCACAACCATAACTCAATGTTAGCAGTGAAATTGCCATCCCACTTATAACTGATCTTGTTCGTTTTGAATGCATCTAATCTTTTCGCGTTTATGATCTCTTCGTTTCTTAATCGCAATAGTCGAAATCTACAAGTAGGTTTCCATCTTTTTTCCAGGTTAGCCATCCTTCTAATGGCTTTACCTCAACGCCAGGGTCTCCGCAGTCTTTCACTGACTTCACTTTAATCCGGTCCCCATCCACTTCGGTAACATCGAAATACATGTCGCTATGCTGCCCAGCTCCTTCCAGTAAATTGCAGTCTTTTAGGGTTATGATCTGTGAACTGATGTAATCCTCCCATTTACTGAAAGTGAATTTTACATCAGCTTTTTTAACCTTCAGCCTTTCTTTATTGGCGTATATGATCAGGTAATCTTTATCGGTTTCAACCGCCTCTGCATCAAAATCGATTTTGGTAAAATCACCTGATGGCGTAACCCATCGGGCTACCAGTTTCTGGGGCATTTCAATCGTATAAAAATCTCCGCCTTCATTATATACCATGAAGCCAAAGGTAGACCCGTCGGGATAAAAAATATCAAGCCGGTCATGCACATCCATTTCGAACGATACGACGCCGGATCCACGCATCTTGTCTTCAGTATAAGACTTTAAGTCTTTCTCAAAGATCAGCCTTTCTCCGGGTTCACATTTCTGGTTATTAACCGGTACTGAGGCTGTCTTTGAACTGCGAAGGCTGTCCTTTACGTCGGTACTGTCGGCTTTGCCGGGGGCTTTTTTCTCGCTGCTGGTGCAAGCATTCAGCAGGACCAGGCCTGTTAGAAATAAAAAGGCTTTACGCATGGTTTAAAGGTTGATTGTAAGGTGGTAGCTACATTATAAGTTGTTGCTAACAACCAATGAAACGTAATATAGTTTGGGGCGTTGTAATTTGCACAGATAGCATTTGGTGCTTCCGTTTCTTGGTTGATACCAGTTAATATAATCTCCCGCTTATCGGCACCGTACCTTAATCTCAACACAAAGTGGCATTAGCTTAGGGTGTTTTGTGTTATTCTGTCCTTAAACTTTTAACCGGGTTTGTTAATGCGGCCCTCATGGTTTGCAATACAATCAATAGGGTAGTTGCTATCATTAACGCCAGTATAGCTACGCCAAATGGCATGGTGTTTAACGGTATTTTGTACGCATAACTTTCCAGCCATTTGCTCATCATCCAATAACCCAGCGGGCATGCTATTACTGCGGCTATGGCCACTACTCCTAAAAAGTCTTTCAAGAACAGCAGCACGATATCCTGCACGGACGACCCCAAAACCTTACGGATACCTATTTCTTTAGTGCGTTTCTGGATGCTTAGCGATATCAGCCCCAATACGCCCAGCAAAACAATAATAACCGCCAGCACGGTTGCCACGTATGATGCTTTTTTTAACTGAATTTCTGTGGTATACATTTTAGCTATGGCATCATCCATAAAAGCATATTCAAACGGTGCGCCGGGTAAAAGCTGGGCCCACTTTTTTTGCAGGGCCGCAATACTTGCCGCTATATTGCCCGACTTTAATTTGATGGACATATACCGGTACAGTACCTGGCGGTTCAGGTTTACAAAGGTCAGTGGGGTAATATCGCCCACCATTGGTCCAAATCTAAAATCGGCCACTACACCGCCAATGGTAGAAGCCGGAGCGCCAACCACGTTAAACTGTTTACCTATAGCGTCTTTTGGATATTTATAACCAAGCGCTTTTGATTGCTTTTGGTTTATCACTACCAGGTTGGCGTCGGCAGCTGTATAAACCGGTTTAAAAAACTCGCCAGCCAGTAGCTTTAAATTGTAGGTACGGGCATACTGGTTATCGGTTAGCAGGATGGTTGATGCAAAGGCCTGGCTTTCTGAGTCGGTGGGTTTGTAGGATTGTAAAGAACCGACGCTGTTACCATCAGGGATCTCCCAGGATACACTTGCCGATTTAACCTGGGGTAAAGTTGACAGTTGGTAACGTACCTCTTGGATATTATGCACGCCTGTTGGTGTCCAGTTACGGGGAACCTGCGCATACACCACATAGTCTTTGTCAAAGCCCAGGTCTTTGCCAAAGAACAGGTTAACTTGTTTAGAAATAATGATGGCAGCTATGAGCGCTATGGCCGCTGTAGCAAACTGGAAAGCGATAAGGCTTTTGCGAAACAGCACATTGTCTTTAACCTTGTCGCGCTTGCCTTTCAATGAGTCTACCGATTTTAATGATGACAATACCAGCGCAGGATATAAGCCGGCAATTAAGCCTATGGCCAACGCTAACAACACCAGCATCAAATAAAAATACAGCGGGAAAGAAAACACGCCGGTCATCTCTGTAGCTAAAAGGTCCGCAAAAAATGGTTTGGTAAGCGCGTAAACGCCTAAAGAAAACAGGGTGGCTATCAGCACCATTAAAACCGCCTCGGTTAAAAACTGCCCAACAAGCTGTTGCCGCAATCCGCCTAATACTTTACGGATACCCATCTCTTTCATACGCTGCGCCGAGCGGCTGATGCAGATATTTACAAAGTTGATAACCGCCATTAACAGGATAAACAGTGCTATGCAAGACAGTGTGTAAACCAACCGCTTATTTATGCCATTTTCGCGATAGTAGGATTGCAGATCAACTAAATAAGGGCTAAGGTTTGCCGCAATTTGCGGCGCCGCGTTGGCTTTAATCAACGTTTTCATGGGCCCAACCAAATCAGCCGGTTTTACGCCTTTTTGCAGTTCCAAAAAGCCGACAATAATGGTGTTGTTCCAGCTCTCCAGGTCGCGCCCTAAAAATTTGGCAGCCGGCGGTGGTAAAAATATGTTGCTGTTGCTCTGCGCAGTCAGATCAGTAACGGTGTTCTTTTTATACTTAGCCAATACACCGGTAACCATAAACTCATGCTTTTGCCCGGCAGATCCCTCAATGGTAAGGGTTTGTCCAACCACGTCTGTTTTGCCAAAATACCTTATCGCCCTGTCCTCGGTTATTACTGCGCTGTATGGGTCGTTCAGCGCAGTCGCGGCGTCGCCGTGTAAAAGTTTAAAGCCATACATTTTGATGAATGTGGCGTCGCCTATCTGTAAGCTTTCACGAAAATGCCTGTCGCCCCTGGATATGTTCCAGCTTACCCCATCCCAGTGGTAGTAGTTGGCTACCAAATGCGGATAATTTCTTTTTAAAGCTTCCGGCAAAGCGGCAAGGGTACAAAAGTTGATACCTAAGCCGTTGGTTTTCCATTTGCTTTGAATGATATATTGATTTTCGGCATTTCTAAGTTCGCTGTTTACGCTGCGTTCCTGCCATACATATACCGCTATCAGCAAGGTAAAAGCAATACCTACCGAAAGGCCGAAGATATTGATGAAAGAAAAAAGCTTGTGCTTTAAAATGTTGCGCCAGGCAATGGTGAAGTAATTGTGCAGCATAGGATGGTTGTTTATACAACTAAAGTAGTAGCTAATGTGCAAGGAGTGAAAAGATTAACATTTTTTAACGTGTTGTAGTAAGAGCTTCAGCTCTTTTTCTTGATGTCTGCAGTCGCTGTCTCTTCTGGCGCAAGCGTCCGCTGCGCAAGAGTAAGATATGATACCTTAATCAGGTAATACGCTCAACCTTGCAAGACACATCTTAGGAGCTTATTTTTTTGCCGGTAGTACTTTCCTTTATTTTTATAGCTATAGCAGCACCTATTAAATAAATATTTACTTTTAGACCCGAAACAAAATCCTATTTTACTACAGCAATCAATGGAAGCCCCTTCTTTTAAACACTTTGTAATTACCAGGTTTAACATAGTAACCAACTGGGGTACTGATAAAAGCGGCAATAAGACACAGACAGAACAATGGCTAAAAAGAAGGTTTGAATTATTCGATGACTTTTGCTTCCCGTCTATTGCTAATCAAAGCGCATCAAATTTTTACTGGATGGTATTGTTCAGTGTCAATACGCCCGATATTTATAAAGAGAAAATAAGCGATTATGCCAAAACCTTTTCCAGGTTTGTTCCTCTTTACTTACAAGATGGCGAAAATTTTATAACCCGTTTAAACGACGAGATAAATGCTTCGTTAGACGGAACGGAAACACATGTCATTACAACAAGAATTGATAATGACGACGCTTTTCACAAAAACGCAGTGAGTCTTGCCCAACAGCAGTTTAAAGGGCAAACGGACGTTTTTTTAAGTTTTAACAAAGGTTTGCAGTATGATACCGACCATCATATTTTAGGTGAATTTAGCGTTCCGAAAAATGCTTTTATCAGCAGAATTGAAACCGTAAAAAGCGAGGGTATACAGACAGCTCTTGCCGGTGATCATACTAAAGCTAACGAAATAGCAAAAGTTGAATATATTAACACTTATCCTTCATGGCTGCAGATCATTCATGATGGAAATGTTGCAAATACCATTCGCATCAAGATCAATAGTTTATTGTTTTCTACCGATGCCCTGCGCGATTTCAATATAAAACACCAAGCTAAAATTTCGGTAGTTGCATCTGTTAAAGCGGGCCTGGCCTATGTTTTTCAAAAAACAAACAAAAAGATCAGGCGCGTTTTAAAAATTAAGGATAAATAAGGCTAATTCTTTTTATAACGATGCAGATGTAGTCAGCCTTGCTACAAACATGGTATCTGCCTTGTTTTCATACCCAGTAAGCACTTTAACCTCATCCAGCTTTAACCCACACTCTTTCACCAAATAATCAACTACATCTTCATTCTCTGCCTTAAAGGCCGAGCAGGTGATGTAAATAACAGGTTTACCGGGTTTAAGGTATTTAATAACGTTGGCGGCAATGGTTTTTTGCAGGCGCTGAAAGAAGGCTGTTTTCTGCGGTTCAAACTGCGATATCATTTCGGGCGTACGGCCCCAGGTACCGGCGCCGCTGCAAGGGGCATCAAGGATAATGCCATCAAACTCGTAGCTGTGTAATTCCTGATCAACGTTTTGGGTAAGGTCCAGTTGTTTCTTCTGATATTTCATCAATCCCGCGGAGCGGAAACGCTCGTCAAGATTAGCCAGGATAGACTCGCGGATGTCAGACACTACCAGTTTAATATTGGGCTCCATCTCATGCAGTAAAAGCGATTTGCCACCGCTTGCCGCGCAGGCATCCCACCAGGCATCCCATTGCTGGGGCTTAAAGAAATTGGCGGTTTGCTGGGATGAATAGTCCTGCACCTCAAACCAATGCTGGGTAGGGAAGATAGTCTCTAAACGCGTACCGTTGGGTAACGACAGGCAACCATTACCCTCATCTTTAAATATAATGTTGGCTTTATTTAACTCGGCTTTAACCAAATGGTCGTAGCCGTTATGTACGTGTATAAATAAATCGGGCTGTACAAAAAACGATTTCAGGAAAGCCTGTTTATCAATAGCCGGCGACATCTGGTCCGTCCACGGGAAAACATCCTCCAATTTAAAATCGGGGTAAGTTTTGGTGATCAGATCTATCTTTTCCTCAATCGTAAAAGCAATACAGGCCGCCCAGTCAGGTTTAAAATGTTGGATAAAAGAGTTGGTTTGCGTGTTACATAAAAACTCGGCAACCATCAGTCGGTCCTCTGTAGAAGTGTTCCAGAGCGCCTTGCCCAGCCTGAAATAATTATATACCAAACGGTTGGCAACACGGCGGTCGCTTGATCCCATTTGTTTATTTTGTCGATAAAAGCCCGGTAAAAATTTGCCTAAAGGTGTCTCGGCCGGATACTCGCCAATAATACGCTGAAATGTTTTAAGCTGGTTGATGGCTTTCATTCTACTTTCCTCAATTCGTAAAAACGGTAATCCATCACATTAACATGGGTGTTGATGTAACCCACCCCGGGTTTCTTTATAAACCTAAAATCGTTGTGAATGCCATTAAAACCGGTATCCGTCAGGTTTTTAGTATCACCTTTGTTGGCGCCGAGTATCCGGCCAAAATATAATCCCTCGTCAAAACCTTTAATGGCGTATTCGCCGGCCTCGCTCCGGTAGGCTTTACGATAGGCCCTCATAAAGTTTACTGTGGCGGCCTGCTTGTAATCAACCTTATCTGCCAGTGTAATGTGCGTTTTTAAGCGCTGTAAAATGTCGGTATGTAAAAAGCTAAATTTCTCCCAGTTCGGGTGGCCAATTAAAATGACCGGGTATTTTTTACCAACCGAATCTAAGGTACGCATGGTAACCGTTAAAAAGGCCTGGTTGGTTGACGGCATAACAATAATGTTAGGTGCAGTCGTTGAAAATTGAGGTAACAAGGCGTTTAAATTACCCCTGACAACCGTAGTTTGTATCACCTGTGTACGGCCCTTACCCAGGCTGTCGATCGTATTTTTAAATGGGGTGATGTAATCGTTCTCCTCGCTAAAGCCAGACCGGAGTATGAACACCTTTTTAGCTGATAAACGCGTTTGCACATATTTGGCAGCCGTCCAGGCGTGGTATTCTAATGGCGGCGTAACGGTAACCAGGTTTTGGTTATTGATGGTTGCCGGTGCGGCCGGTGACAGGGGAGATACAATAGGCTTGCGTGCGCTAACCAATACGCTGGCAAAAGCCTTCAGATCATCCGGAAAAATAGGGCCCACAATGAGGTCGCTTGCCCTAACCTGCGGATTGTAAGCCAGCGCATGCGATTGCGCGGTTGATCCTTTGGTATCAAATACCTGTAATTTGTAATTATAACCCAGCGCGGTAAGCGAATCAAGCGCCAATTTAAAGCCCTGATAATAATCAAGGGCAATGTTGGCCTGGGTTAAGCTGGTACTGGTAAAGCCCGACGTTAAATGGTCAAGCCCAAAGGGCAGCAACATGGCTATGCTTGATTGCCTTGCCGGTACAGGCTTGGCAGGTGGCTCGGGTTTGGTAACGGGTGCTTCAGTTGGTTTTACGGGTGGCGTTACAGGCCGCACTTTTGGCGAACATGCAGCTATCAGCAACGCAACCCCTAAAACAAAAAACCTTTTACTCCCACTCAATTGTGGCAGGCGGTTTTGAACTGATATCATATACTACCCGGTTAATTCCTTTTACATTATTGATGATCTCGTTTGAGATCTTGGCCAGCAGTTCGTAAGGCAGATGACACCAGTCGGCGGTCATGCCGTCAACCGATTCAACAGCGCGAAGTGCAACTGCATTTTCATACGTGCGCTCATCGCCCATAACACCAACCGACTGCACCGGTAAAAATATGGTGCCGGCCTGCCAAACTTTATCATAAACACCTGCACTACGCAAATTGTTGATGAAAATCGCGTCGGCTTCCTGTAATATAGCAATTTTTTCGGGCGTAACTTCACCCAATATCCTGATAGCCAGGCCCGGACCCGGGAATGGGTGGCGACCAAGAATGATCTGGTCTATCCCTAATGATTTACCTACGCGGCGTACTTCGTCTTTAAATAAGGTATTCAGCGGCTCAACCACTTTCAGTTTCATAAAGTCAGGCAGGCCGCCTACGTTATGGTGAGATTTGATGGTAGCCGATGGACCTTTTACCGATAAAGATTCAATAACGTCAGGGTAGATAGTACCCTGGCCAAGCCATTTAACGTCTTGCACCTCATGCGCGGCATCATCAAATACCTCGATGAATACGCGGCCTATGGCTTTACGTTTTGCTTCCGGGTCTGATAAGCCGGCCAATGCATCATAAAAACGTTGTTTGGCATCAATGCCACGTACGTTAAGGCCCATATGCTCATAAGAATCAAGTACTGCCTGGTACTCGTCCTTACGCAGCAAGCCGTTATCAACAAATATGCAATACAGGTTTTTGCCGATGGCATGGTGCAGCAATACCGCCGCAACTGATGAATCAACACCGCCTGATAAGCCTAAAACTACTTTGTCATCGCCTATTTTTTCTTTAAGCCCGGCAACGGTAGTTTCTACGAATGAGTCGGCGGTCCAGTCTTGCGAGCATCCGCAGATATCAACCAAAAAGTTTTGGAGTAATTGCTTGCCATCTAAACTATGGGTAACCTCCGGGTGAAACTGGATGCCGTACGTTTGGGTGCCGGTAATCTGGTAAGCGGCAACTTTTACGCTGTCTGTACTGGCAATGATCTCAAAATTGCTGGCCAGCGTAGCAATGGTATCGCCGTGCGACATCCAGGTTTGTGAACCAACCGGGATAGCCTTAAACAGGGCATTTTCTTTATTTATATAAGTAAGATTAGCACGGCCATACTCGCGTGTGCTTGATGGTAATACTTCGCCGCCGTTAAAGTGGGCTAAGTATTGTGCGCCATAACAAACGCCTAACAAAGGTAACTTGCCGTGAAACTGCATAAAATCGACATGCAGGGCATCTTCCTGGCGCACCGAATAGGGGCTGCCTGAAAGGATTACTCCTTTAAAGCTGTCGTCAATTTCCGGGATTTTGTTGAATGGGTGGATCTCGCAGTAAATATTGAGTTCCCTAACCCGGCGCGCTATCAGTTGTGTAAACTGCGAACCGAAGTCAAGAATGAGGATTTTTTCTTGCATGGGCAAAGATAATATTTTGAGCGGAGATGTGGGAGAAATTTCGAATTTCGGATATTCAATTTCGCAATTAAGCTATTTTCGGATATTAAACGTTGATCGGGTTAAACAGTCTATCTTTACATTATGCTCAAAAAAGCAATCTTATTTTTACTACTCATTAGCCTTAATATATCGCTAAACGCCCAAACGCCCGACGTTATTTACGAGCGTTATCTTGATTTTAACCTTGCTCGACTTGAAGGTAAAACTGCCGACGCCTTTAAAATAGCCGAAGGTATAACAGCCAACATTGATAAGTTGCCTGCCAAAAGCCGCACGGGCTTTTATAATGGCCTTGCTAAGTTATATGAGGATGATCAGCAATCGGTAGAGGCTATCCCGCTGTATGAAAAAGTTGCCGCTGCCGAACCAAACTACTATGTGGTGCACCGCGCCTTGGGCTATTTGTATTTAAAGGCTGCGGATGAGTTGTACCCTAAGTTGCAATCGGGCGGTAAGGAAGTGTATGGTAAATATAAAGCCGCTGTGTTAAAGGCCCTGCCGCATCTGGAAAAGGCCCAGGCCTGCGACCCCAGCGACGAAACCCTGGCACTGATAAAAAAGCTCTATACCAATATTAATGCTGCTGCCGCCCTGCAAACGTTAAACAGCAGGTTAAGCACATTAAGTAAGACTTGTGTTGACATTTTAACCGAATAAAAAGGCCCGCCGGTATTAACCAACGGGCCTTCTTTGTTAAGTAGGTTTGATTAGAAATTTATACCTACACTAAACGCTGTACGGATAGTATTAGCGCCGTCGGGATCGTTAGCTACTATATTGGCTAAACCAAATTGGCCATCAGCCTCAATAAAGAATTTTAAACTTTTATTGATAGGGAATTTTAAGCCTATGCCAGTGGTCAAACCATAGTCGGTACTTGAAAAGTCGCTTTTAAGATCTTTATTGGTATAATTTTCTTTAGCGCTTAATAAAAATCCAACATATCCGCCGCCGGTAGCGTACCAATTTCTTTCGCGGCCCCAGGTAATTTGGGCAGAAACAGGTACAGTTATGTACTTCAACGGGAAGTAAACGTCTGTTGCGTTCTTGGTGCCATCCTTCTTGTAGCCACCGCCACCGCCTTTAGAATCATAGTAAACTTTTGCTTTTAAAGCCCAGGTAGGATTGAAATTATAGGCCGCTGATACAAACAGGTTAGGCTCCCAAATAAGGCCGGTACCTAAGTTATACGGCTTGTTTACGTCGACATAATCATTGCCAAGCGTTAAATAAGAGCTATTGATGCCGAAGCCCAGGCCAAATTCGACTTTTTTGTCTTGTGCTTTACTTAGCGAATAAAAGCCCAGTATCATTAAAAAGGTAGTAAAAATTTTTTTCATTGGTTTTTGTGTTTATTGGTTGTTGATTAAGGTTGTGCTAAGATAAATTTAAATTTTTGATATGAAATAGACTGATCATTAATTTAATAAATGCTACTATAAATAATTTAAAGGCTACTGTACCGCCTGCCTGCCATGTTATTTATTACCCTGTTTTAAGGCAGATTTTGTTAATTTCGCGGTTCAAACACTGTTAGCGTTAAAAAATGGACTATCAATTTAAAGATATAGAGCAAAAGTGGCAACAATTTTGGGCCGATAACCAAACCTTTAAGGCCGAAGATAAAAGCACCAAACCAAAGTACTATGTGCTGGATATGTTTCCTTACCCATCAGGGGCCGGGCTGCATGTGGGCCATCCGCTGGGTTATATTGCCTCTGATATTTTTGCACGCTACAAACGCCTAAAAGGTTTTAACGTGTTGCACCCTATGGGCTATGACAGTTTTGGCTTACCGGCCGAGCAGTACGCCATACAAACCGGGCAACACCCCGCAGTAACTACCGAGGCTAACATTGCTACCTACCGCCGCCAGCTTGACCAGATAGGTTTCTCGTTCGACTGGAGCCGCGAGGTGCGCACCAGCTCGCCCAATTATTATAAGTGGACACAGTGGATCTTTATGCAGTTGTTTAACAGCTGGTATAATAAAGATGCTGATAAAGCAGAGAGCATTGCCAAACTGGTTTCACATTTTGAGCAAAACGGATCGGCAGGTATTAATGCTGTTTGTGATGAAGAAATATTAAGTTTTACTGCGGACGAATGGAAGGGCATGAGTAACCAGGTGCAGCAGGAAGAATTGTTGAAATATCGCCTTACTTATTTGCGCGAAAGCACCGTAAACTGGTGCCCCGCTTTAGGTACCGTATTGGCTAACGACGAGGTGAAAGACGGCTTTAGCGAGCGCGGCGGCTACCCTGTTGAGCAAAAGAAAATGATGCAGTGGAGCATGCGCATTACCGCCTATGCCGAGCGTTTATTGCAGGGACTTGATAAAATAGACTGGCCCGAGCCGTTAAAAGAAATGCAACGCAACTGGATAGGTAAAAGTACCGGTGCAAGCGTCAAATTTCCAATAGACATAACTAATCACCAATCACCAATCACTAATCACTACATTGAAGTATTTACTACACGTGTTGATACCATTTTTGGTGTTACATTTTTGGTGATTGCTCCAGAGCATGAGTTGGTGGCCGGGTTGACTACGCCTGAGCAAAAGGCGGAGATAGATGCTTACATCGCCCAAACCAAAAAGAAATCGGAGTTGGACAGGATGGCTGATGCTAAAACGGTATCTGGCGCATTTACCGGTAGCTATGTTATTAACCCGTTGAACAATGAGAAAGTCCCTATTTACATTGCTGATTATGTGTTGGCTGGCTATGGTACCGGCGCGGTTATGGCTGTACCAAGCGGCGATCAGCGCGACTTTTTGTTTGCTAAACACTTCAGCTTACCTATCATCCCGATACTGGACAGCCAGAATATCACTGATGAGGCCGACGCTACTAAAGAAGGAAAATACGTTAACTCTGATTTTATAAACGGATTGGCGTATAAGGAAGCAACAGCTGCCGTTGTTGCCAAACTGGAAGAACTGAGCTTAGGTAAAGCCAAAATAAACTTCAGGATGCGCGATGCTATTTTTGGCCGTCAGCGTTATTGGGGCGAACCTGTTCCGGTTTATTTTAAAGAGGGATTACCTCATTTGATCAGCGAAAGCGATTTGCCTTTGCTATTGCCCGAAGTAGATAAATATTTACCAACCGAAAGCGGCGAACCACCATTGGGCCGTGCCGAAGGCTGGAGCTACACAGCCCCCTCTAAATCTCCCCCGGTAGGGGAGACTTCGCCATCGCACGAGGCCGGGAATTACCGCGAAACCGCTGATCCTGTTTATTACGAACAATTAAAAGATTTTAGCCGGGACAATCGTAATCAACCCACTGACGCTGAAAATATTTTGTGGCAACTTTTAAGAAAGGAGCAAACTGGATATAAATTTAGACGTCAGCATGCGATTGATCAATATATTGCTGATTTTGTATCGCTTGAAAAAGGATTAGTTATTGAATTAGATGGCCATCATCATAAACTAAATAAAGAAGCTGACGATGCACGAACTGAAGTGTTAACTCATTTTGGATTTACAGTAATTAGATTTACCAATGATGAAGTGCTGCAATCTCCACAAAAAGTATTTGAAATAATAAAAGAAAAAATAACAGAACTTCCGGAAAGAGATAAATCTCATTTCACCGGCGATCAAAAAGTCTCCCCTACCGGGGGAGATTTAGAGGGGGCTGATGGCTATGCTTACGAACTGAGCACCATGCCGGGCTGGGCCGGAAGCAGCTGGTACTGGTACCGCTATATGGACGCCAAAAACGATCAGGAATTTGCTTCAAAAGATGCTATAGCCTATTGGAAGGATGTCGACTTGTACATTGGTGGTAGCGAACACGCTACCGGCCACTTACTGTACAGCCGTTTCTGGAACAAGTTTATGAAGGACCTTGACCTGGTAGTTGAGGAAGAGCCATTTAAAAAACTGATCAACCAGGGAATGATCCAGGGACGCTCAAACTTCGTTTATCGTTTGATTGACGAAGAGGGCAGGGGCACTAATACTTTTGTATCAAATGGCTTAATTGGTCAGTACAAAACATCGCCTTTGCATGTTGACGTTAATATTGTAGAGAACGAAGTTTTAAATACTAATAAGTTTAAAGCCTGGCGCGAGGATTTTGCTAACGCTGAGTTTATATTGGAAAATGGCAAATACATCTGCGGTGTTGAAGTTGAGAAGATGTCAAAATCTAAATTCAACGTGGTAAACCCGGATGATTTGATTACCCGTTACGGCGCCGATACCTTGCGTATGTACGAGATGTTCCTTGGTCCGTTAGAGCAAAGCAAACCGTGGAATACCAATGGTATTGAAGGTGTATTTAAGTTTCTGCGCAAATTCTGGAGATTATTCCACAATGATGCCTGGGAGTTTACTGTAACCGATGGCGAGCCTAACAAAGCTGAATTAAAATCATTACACAAAATCATCCGCAAGGTGGAAGAGGATATTGAGCGTTTCTCGTTCAACACTTCGGTATCCAGCTTTATGATCGCTATAAATGAATTAACCGATCTTAAATGTAATAACCGCAAGGTATTGCAGGACCTGGTGGTGGTACTTTCAGCCTACGCCCCGCACATTTGCGAGGAATTGTGGACACTGTTAGGCAATGCGGCAGGTACGTTATCTTACGCGCCATATCCTAAGTTTAACCCGGCCTATTTGGTTGAGGATGAATTTGCCTACCCGATATCCATCAACGGAAAAACAAAAATGAACTTGAATATCTCCCTAAGCCTTGAGCCTGCAGCTATTGAAGCGTTTGTTTTAGCTAACGCTGATGTACAACGCTATCTTGACGGCAAGCAACCTAAAAAGGTGATTGTGGTTAAGGGCAGGATTGTGAATATGGTGGTGTAATATTGTCCTAGCAGGGTCTCTCGCAGAGGACCCTGCGTAGCGGTTCAATATAACGCAGGGGCCTCTATCGAGAGACCCTGCTGGGACATAAACACTCCCCTCCGCTCACATAATTCCCACGCGCCTCCTCTCAAGAGGGCGGCTTTTATTATTACCGGCATTTGCTCGAAAATGTCCTTGTGTAACATCTACAATATAATCGTTATAAATTGCAATTAAACTACAGTTGCATTGTAACATTTGGAGTAATTTCGCCTCCTATTACGAAAAATGTTAATATGAAACGCATACTGCTACTAATTGCTATAATTTTCTCTGTTATATCTGCTAAAGCACAGTTTGGTGTGGGTGGCGGCGGCTCTACCACCGTAGGTAAAGTAACAGGTACTGTTATTGACTCACTTACAAAAAAACCGTTGGATTATGCTACGGTTGCTATCTATCGCGCTACCGGTTCATCGCCTATAAATGGTGTTGTTACCGACGAGAAAGGTAACTTCCAGATAGATAACGTTAAACCCGGCGAATATAAATTAGGGATCTCTTTTATCGGCTATCCTACCAAAATGGTAATGGGCGTTACTACTACCGCTTCAAAACCGGATAAAGGCATGGGCATAATTGTAATTGCTCCAAGCGCCAGGGCTTTAAAAGAAGTTACCGTAACCGGTACTGCTGCTTTAATTGAAAACAAGATTGATAAACTGGTTTACAACGCCGAGAAAGATGTTACCGCCGCAGGTGGTAACGCTACAGACGTTTTGCAAAAAGTACCACTGGTATCGGTTGATATGAATGGCAACGTTGCTTTGCGCGGCGACCAAAATGTAAAAGTTTTGATCAACGGTAAACCATCAGGCGCGGCTGCAGCCAGTGTGTCTGATTTATTAAAAACCATCCCTGCCGATCAGATCAAAAACATTGAAGTTATTACATCGCCGTCTGCTAAGTATGATGCAGAAGGCTCTGGCGGTATCATCAACATCATTACCAAATCAAAAAATGCATCCGGCGTAAGCGGGTCTATCAGCGGCGGTGTGGGTACCCGTCAAAACAATGGTAATGCCAACTTTAACTATAATAAAAACAGGTTCAGCTTGTCGGCAAATGTGGGCGGTAATTCAACCTGGCCACAAACTACCCGTACACAGGTTGACCAGGTAATTCAATCGCCTGCTACCGCCGGCGATGGTACAAACCCGGGCAGCCCTGCTATTGACGCGCATAACTTTAGCACTAACAGCAGTGAGATGAAACGCCATGGTTTAATGGGATCTGTAACCGCGGGTTATGAGTTTAATGCTTTTAACAGCATTAACAGTACCATGAGATTAAACGACGGAAAATTTAACTTTGGCGGTAGCGGAAATAATAACCGTGTTGACAATTTGAATCCTGCCAATACACAGGCATTTACCAGCACCAGCTCAAACCAGAACCACTTTCAGGGTTTCGACTGGAACTTAGATTATACCCATAAATTTAAAAAAGAGGGACATGAGATCGTAGTTTCAGGTCAGTGGAGCCACAGTATTATCAATACCGACTATGTTAACTTATACAGCGCGGTAAACCCGAGCCAAAAAGGAAATAACGACGGTACCAATAACGAATACACCGCGCAGGCCGACTATGCTTTACCGGTAAGCAGCTTGTTAAAGTTAGAGGCCGGTGGTAAAACCATCCAAAGACGCATTAACAGTATCTATAATATTTACAATACTGACCCAACCGGCAACAACTCGATTTTTGATATCGATAACTCTAACTTGTATAACTACACACAAAACGTGTACGCAGGTTATTCCGTATTAACTTTTAGTTTGCCTAAAAAATATTCAGTATTAGTTGGCGGACGTTTTGAGAACACAGCCATCACCGGCGATCCTCAAAACCCGTATCAAAACGCTAATTCTGGCAACTACCAGGTCTTAACGCCGTTTACAGCAAACTACAATACTTACATACCAAGTTTCACTATTCAGAAAGGGTTTGGTGCAAATACCATTAAGGCATCATACAGCAAACGTATTCAACGCCCAAGTTTACAGGTATTAAATCCGTTTATTAATCGTAGCCAGGCACAGAGCCAAACCGTAGGTAATCCTAATCTGTCGCCAGAAACGTCACAAACTTTTGAGTTGAATTACAATGCATTTATCAAGTCATCAGTAGTAAATCTTTCGGTTTATTATAAAAAGACTGATAACATGATCGAGAGCATTAATTCGACCATAAGAGAGACTATTAATGGTAATGAAATACAGGGTACCCGGTCGGTAACCAATAACGTAGCTACTAACAATTCAATTGGTGCAAGTTTCTTTGGTTCGATAAACCCGATCAAGATTTTGACTATCCGCGGTAGCGTTAACGTGTTTACGTATAACCCTACGGTTTATGACCAGTATGTCGACTTTATAAATCCTGACGCGTTAAAGACCCGCTTAGTATCAAACGTGTTTGGTAGCGTGCAGCTAAACTTGCCGAAGAATATTATTATGGAAGGCTTTGGATTTGCCAATTCATCACGCAGAAGCATCCAAGGCGCCAGCCCGGCGTTTGGTATTTACGCGCTTGGTTTAAAGAAACAGTTTGCTGATAAGAAAGCTTCTATTGGTTTCAACACTGTACAACCATTTGCGGTTAATAAATCGTTTGAACAGGATGTATCCAGCAAAAACTTTAGAACAACCTCTAAAACTTTGGTTCCGTTCCAGTCGTTCGGTATAACATTTAGCTACAACTTTGGTAAAATGAGCTTTGGCCCAACTAATCCAAACCAAAAGAAAAAAGGTGTTAACAACGACGACCTGATCCAGGGCGATCAGCAAGGTGGCGGCATGGGCGGCGGCGCACCTGCAAGGCAGTAATTGTCAAATCACTATACAAAAAAAGGCGATGCATTTATGCATCGCCTTTTTTTGTATTAACAAACTTGTCATTTCGATACGAGGAACGAGTGAGAAATCCATACACACATCGGTGAGAATTAACAATGTATGGATCTCTCACTATCGTTCGAGATGACAATGAGGGGTTAATTCAAAAAATCCTGCACCAGCAAAGCCGTTGCTTCCGGTAACTTACGACCCTTCACGCTATCCATCTCACCAAAAAACTGCCCATGCATGCCCGGAAGCACAACAAGACTGGCACCCTCTATTAAGCGCGACATCGCAAGCGTATGCGCTACGCTGATGACATCTTTATCAGCCACCATAAAGAGGGCAGGAGATTTTATCCCGCGGATAGCGTCATCGCTGATGTCCTTAAAATCAATCATGCGCTGCTTGTCTTTGTTAAACATATTTAACAAACCTGCTTCACTGGGTGTAACTTTAAGGTAGGCATCCTTTAAGGGTTGGGGCATGGTTTCAAATGAGGCGGTTTTCATAAAGTCGAAAAAGCCCGTCATAAAACCCTCTCTTTTATAAGCCCCTGCTATCACAACTATCTTGTTAACCACCTGTGGATGTCTGATGGCTATTTGCAGCGTAGTAGTACCGCCATTACTAAAGCCTAAGATATTGGCTTTTTCAATCTTCAGGTATTTTAACAATGCCGCCACATCATCAGCATCTTGCTCAAATGATTCAGGCGCATTCCGGTCGCTGGTACGGCCATGGGCCTGAAGTTCTACAGCAACTATTTTATGGGTAGCAGCAAGTAAAGGCAACAACACCCCAAAAGATGTTTCTATGGTTGAGCCGCCGCCGTGAATCAATACCAAAGGCATATCACCCTTGCCATGGATCTCATAATACATATTAATACCGTTTACCGGGGCATGGCCTGACGTCATTAGGGTTTCCATTTTATTTTTAGGTTTTTGTGCGATT
>Ga0068628_1000003_pt1 | contig 34764 bp, 32 predicted proteins | sample InSIn2gowninarea_FD_77431 | JGI IMG/M metagenome (GOLD analysis project Ga0068628, IMG submission 77431) | Clean room microbial communities from NASA Spacecraft Assembly Facility at Jet Propulsion Laboratory, Pasadena, California, USA -... ... | reverse complement strand
TGCAATCATTCTTAGGTAAAATAAATTTTCTTAGAACATTCATTTCTAACTTAGCAAAACTAATCAGAGAATTGAGTAACATGTTAAAGAAAAATTCAACACTTAAGTGGACAGTAGAGGCTAAGCAGCCTTTTGAGGCAATCGAAGAAGCCCTTACTAAAACACCTGTCCTCATAAGTCCTAATTTTAAAAAAGATTTTATAATTTTTTCTTTTGCTTCAGAACATACTATTGCAACAGTCTTGTTGCAAAAGAATGATCAAGGTTATGAGCAACCTATTGCATTTTTTAGAAAATCTTTGAGAGATGCTACACTAAAGTATAATATAATGGAAAAACAAGCACTTTCTTTAGTGAAGGCTATTAAAGATTTCAGAGTGTACACTTTATACTCACACATCATTGCATATGTTCCAAATTTAGTAGTAAAGGACATTCTAACATAGGATGGGCCTGAAGGAAAGAGAGGCAAATGGATTGCCACTATTTTGGAATATGATGTTGAAATAAATCCCACAAACTAATCAAAGGCCAAGGTTTAGCTAAACTCATGGCTGAATTGAACTGTCAGGCCTTAGATATAAATTTCATCGGTGCTCTAGATGATCAGGAAGAGATGGCGACTCCACAGATCAATGAAGAATTTTTAGATTCACCTTGGTATACAGATATCATATTTGTTTTACTAAATTACAAGCTCCTCTTGGTTTATCTATAACTAAAGGTAGATTCTTGAAAATGAAATCAATGAAATATTGTATCATAGACAATGCTTTATTTTGGAAAGATAATGGTGGCATTTTGTTAAATTGGTTATTAAAAGATGAAGATGACAAAGTTATGCAAGAATTTCATGCAGGAGATTGTGGAGGACACCCATACTGGAAAACAATTGCTGATAAGATTTTAAGGATAGGTTTTTATTGGCCCACCCTTTTTGCAGATGTCAAAAAATATGAGACCTCTTGTCACAAATGCCAAATCTTTGAAGGCAAGAAGAAACTCTTACCATTACCCCTCAAACCCATCTCCACAGAAATCCCATTTCAACAATGGCGTCTAGACTTCATTGGTGAAATTCACCCATCCTCCTCAACCCAACATAAATGGATTTTGACAGCCATTGATTACCTTACTAAATGGATAGAAGCCATCCCTTCTAGACAATCCATAGATTTTTTCATCATCTCATTCCTTGAAAACAATATCATTTCAAGATTTGGATGCCCACAAAAGCTCATTACTGATAATGCAGCTACTTCCAAATCCATTCTACAACCTATTACCCTCAAGGTAATGGACTGGCAGAATTCTCAAACAAAGCCTTGTGAATATCATCAAGAAACTGTTAGAAGACAATAAGAAGACCTGGAACAAAAGGTTGGTTAATGCCTTGTGGGTAGACAGACTACCTACCAAAAAATCTATTGGTACATCTCCTTATCAGCTAGTATATGGAATGTTTTAGGGCCTAAATCTACCTTAGGCTGAGAAAGGCAAGTCTAGGGTAACATCAAACCATGCTTAACGTGGTAGCTAGCCCTACCAAGTCGGGAGAGGGCTCTCTCCTTCTCAACATGAAAGAAAATATGTCAAGATAGGCTTGAGATGACTAATATAATACTAATTTTAGGCTAGATATATTCTTATAGGAATTTGATTGATTTTAATGTTTGATTGTTGGATCAGATGAGGAAGGCAGCTTTGGGTCTGGGAAATCAACACAGATTTGCAGAGGTTTCTGTGGGGCGAGGTAGGCAAGTGTTTTAGCACTTTGAAATGAGTGTAATGGTGAGTCTAAAGATTGGTTAGGAGCTGAAGAGGGAATGAAATTGTCATGAGTCCTCTTCAGACAGTGGAAAACATGTAAAACTAAACAAACCCCAAGACAGAGCACTGAAACACCAATGGATTCTACCTTTACACTTGATTCATTTAGTTATGTAGAATAAGCGATATGATGGCACAAATAAACATAATATCAATTGAATTATAGAGAAGAAAACAATGCTAATCCACATTACCACAAAATCCCCACGAAATGCTACAAAACCCTGGTTTATTTCCTTGCCAAACTGCAGAAGTGATGTACAAAGTAGCTCAAAGCATCCACAAGAGTCCAACCCTGACAAATGACTAAGAAAGTACAATCCTGTCCATCAAGGGTCGAATCCATGAGTATAGGAGCTGTTTCAACAGGATCTAAATTGGGAACTGAAAAATATGTAGTGGAATAGCTTGCCTCTAAAACCATGGAAATTGATTCATTCAGTTCAAAACCACCTAAAACTGATGTATCTACCTCCTTAAGTCATTTTTAATCATTTTTACATCATAGTACATCAATTTACATCATGAATTTGACAGTGAGAGAAGAAAAGTCAAATTAATAGAAAACTAGGCGAAAATTTGAGTTTTTGAGCAAAATTGGAAAAACATTTCCTGATGCACAAGGCCTTTTCCAAGCTAAGTCTGAAGGCCTTATCCTTCACCAAATTTTCTCCAAGATTTATTGTTGGAAAGTTTGTCTGTCTACTTTCCAGGACAAGTGGAATTTTTGGATTTGGTGTCAATTTGCCCCTTCAAAAGTGAGTTATCCCAAGACTGCTTCTTGTGGGTCCAAAAAGTGGCAGAAAGGGAAATTTTGAGGTGTTTTTTGCCCTTTAGGTGACCCATATCTCCTCCAAGCTTCATGAAACATTTTGTGTTTTAATATTTTTTCACAAGGAATCCAAAAATGTAAGCCATTCCTCAAAATTCCTAACTAGCTCAATGCGCACCACCAGTGACGCTGTTCATCAGAGGAAATTTCCTGCGTTTGTTAATTAAAATTCATGAAAAGACAAAAATTTCTCCAAAATGCTTCAAAATTGACAAGAGGCAAGCTTATCAATTTCTTTATTGAGCCAAGAAAGCTTCAGCCAAGATTCTAAGTTTATCTTGCTCCTTTTTGGCTTTTAAGGCTCTCCTTAACATGGCTTTTAGACTTCTTATCTTTGTCTTACAAATTTTGTTCCGGGCCAAATAGTGATAAGTCATGTGGTGCAACATGTTATTTTTCTTGTTTTCCTTGTCTAGAAAGTTCTCAAGGTGGATATCACCTTCTCCAACAAATATTCCCAGTCATTTTCTTTTTCAATGTTTCATTTTGCCCTTTGCCCTCTTGGACTTTTGCCGATTTTCTTTGATGATTTGTAACTCCAGGAGGTTTTTTTTATCAGTCAACTATTTGTTTTCTTGCTCAAGGAAGTTAATGATCCATTTAGTCCTCTCAAGGTCAAGAGATAAGCCTTGAATCTTAGCTTATTTCTCCTTGATGACCACATCCTTGAGTCTTGGGCCTTGGGAGCCCAAATCAGTGTCCTCTTCCTCAAACAAAATAAAATCCCTGTCTTGGCTTTCAGAAGGCCCTTCATCATGCAATGGTTTCTTTCCTCTGTCCTGTACCTATTCTGCTGAAGAAGAAGGAAAAGCCCCTTTCACCCCAGGTGAATATAGCATTTGCCTATTGTTCGGTGAAGAGAATGAGACCCCTTCCACCCCTGGTAGAGATAATACTCATTTGGTAGCTGCAAAAAGTATTCTTGTGCCTTTTTCATAAGTTATAAACACAAGAATGTGAGCCTCTTCAGTTCTGCTTTCATGCTCTCTTTGTTGCCAGGAAGGTCCACCTTCCTCTTGAGGTTCTACAAAAATTTGAGTCCCTTTAAAGATCTCATGGGCAATGAAGGTTTCCCATGGCACTTCTAATTGAGTGAGCTAATGCACAACAATAATTTTGATGACAGAAAAGTGATAAATGCTATTAAGCTGCTGTGGGTATGGTTTCTCTTTGCAAGCATAGTCATCCTCTCTATGTTTTTGCAAATGAAGTATGGTATACTCATCACTCTAACCCTGGTAAAATGCATAAGCAATATGATATGATAGGCATAGAGTTTGGAGAACCTTCCCTCACATGTGAAGTATTTAATGATGAGTTTCATTAGTGGCACATACCGGTCCTCTAAAAACTTAAAAGGAAACACCCTACCCAATTTACTATGATATTTGGCTTTTATGTAGGGTTCATAGTGCTGTTGGCTGATATTCTGTCTTTTATTCCATTTTTCCCCCAAATTTGGCATCCTAGTTGCTTTTGCAATAATGGCTTATGAAAGAGTAAAATTGATGCCTACAAGTTGTACCATATTGTCCTCCATGTTGATGACAAATTGCCTAGCTAATTCATGATGATACTTAACCCTCTCAACCATCTCACAAAACTCAAACCAAGATTGGTATATGAAGCAAGTGGTGGCAAGGGGACAAGAAAGTAGTTAAACAATGCTAATAGGCTCCTCTCTGATTATTTTCTCACCCTTATGAGGTTTCCTGGGCTATACATTCCTTTCTCTTGAACTGTTACTTTATGTTTCTCCTTCATAACTTGAGTCACTATTTCTTGCCATAGTGCTTGTCTTAAGAAAATGATGAGATAAAGGAATGGTGGAAAAATGATGATGAAAGAGGGATGAAAGAGAACAATGGTGACGAGTATGAAAATATTTTACTCTTGGGAAATGAAATTGGGGAATGAAGGGAATAGTTTTCAGAAATTAGGGTTTAGGGTTTGGTGAGGGAATTAGTTGCTTTAGGGGAGTGGGATATGGGAAAATGGGATAAATGGAGTGTTTTAGGGTAATAAAAGAGTGACAAGGGGTTTAATAATGTTTTTGTGATGATGGAATGAATTTTGCACAATGAAATGGAAAATAGTGAAGAGAAACTAGGATTTAATTTTAAACTTGTAAGATTCATGAAGAACACAAGAGTGAACTCAAATTCAACTGTAGGATGTTGTTTACTTACTTGTAGAATGAAAATATAGCAAATTTGAGGGTTATTGCATGATTTGGAATGATTTAGAAAAATCTGGACTAATGCACAGCGAACTGGGCCCAACGTGTAGTGCTATCCTAATGCGCAGCGCCAGTTCAAAATTACAATGCAGAATTTTCTCTAATATGCAGCACCTACCTGATGTACAGCGCACTGCCTCTGATGCACAACGCCAGGCCAAGTTTCCTTGGAAAACAGGGTTTTTGTCTCCTTGGATCCCAAATCACGGTTTTTGCTCTCTAAGAGTATTTTTTCACAATGAAATGATAAAGAGGACCTCTTTCAATTTAAATATGAATGACTTTAAATTTTTACTCATCTCAAACCCACTTTTCTAGTGTCAAAGTCACTTTTGGTTTTGAACTCTATTTTTTCCATTGAAATTGACTTTTCTTAATCATTTGATAACTGATGCATTGATTGCTTGTGCTTTTGTCTGCAGTGGCTGGAGTTGGCAAGGTGAGCAAGGGCAGCAACTTTGAACTTACTACATATATAAAATATTGAAATTACATAAAATTTTGTACATAGAAATAAAAACTCTGTTTTTACCTCAAAATAGAGTTTTGAGGTAAAAATCATTTATTGTGGATATCATCATTCAAATTTTGATTTTGTGAACTTATTAGACCTCCTCACGTGCCTGCTAACCTTTTATTGAGTTTTTTCTGACTATGGTGACAAAACCCTAGACCTAATGAGACCTAAAACCCTAAAAATGGCTTTTACAAATGTAATGACAAAAAATAACTGTAAATGACCTGAACTTGTGAAAATAGGCCAGCAGGTAAAAACCATGAGGGAAATTTTGATAATGAACCATTACCATCAGATGATCCATGACCTAATGGAATGCAGCTGACTCGATGGGACACCTAAAATGCTTGAAAAAAGAGAATTTGATCACTGATGGAGGGATGAAGATACTGACATTAACAAAATGGATGTTGTTTTTCCATCCTCTTTAGGAGTACCAGTGATGAAAATAATTCAAGAACTACAGGTAGAATCAAATGATATGCAAAGGAGGATAAATTAGACAATACATTTGCAACAAACCAGGGAAAAAATCTATGCCAAATCTCAAGTGATCCAAGATAAAATAAAAAATAGTTTTGACAAGAAAACCAAAACTGATTGTTACATAAAATATTGTCACCATGGCATTCTGCAGTCAGTGTGAGTCTATCACCATTCATACTATCTCCTATAAAAGTCTTAAACCTCATCTCTTCATTTCAAGCCTTGAAAAATGAGAGAAAACTCTTGAAAATCTCTAAAACTCTCGTTCCACACTTTCTCTTAGCATTACCTGCGGTCTCGCACCCCCTGGTCATGTCCCCTGCGGACCTACCCACTCTGTTTCTGTGTAAAGGGTTCGAACCCCTTTAAAAGTTAAAGAGGCGCAAGTACATTCTTAAAAACTCACTTTGGGTTATTTCTAGAAGCTTCTAGAGGGAATCCTGAGGTGGTTAGTTCGCTCCTTTGAGGTTCATGCATCCCATAACTAAAGGAGCTAACCCCTTGATGTAAGGAGCTTATCCCTTTGAAGGAGGACTCTATCCCTTTGAAGGTGGACCTGGTAACTTCCTTCCTCTGCACTATAAAATGAGGCATTGGGTTGGTTATTAAGGAGGTTGAAAGTTGAATATTTTTTACAGTAAATGCTGTTGGAATTTAGACTTCTTAATTGAGCTTGAGAGGAGAGATTACATACCTTTTGATCTTATTGGGAAGAGTGTGAAGCTTGTCAAAGTAGAGGAGATTCTTGCTTGGATCCTGGGAGGAGCTTGTACAACATCAAGGCACCAAGGTTGTAAAGTTCTTCTTTGTTTAAAGTTAATACAATCAAGTTTATTTTTCTCAATAAGCTGTCTTCTATGGTTTATTTCATGAATTCCTTGATCATCATGATGAATATGATTTATTATATTGGCTATGCAGGTGCTATTTGATGTGTTCTTGTTTTTTTTTGCAGATTCTCAAAAAGAAACTCATTCGGACGGTCGAAGCATGGCTGCCACAAACTAGCATTGGACTTAAGGTAGGGTCTAAAACACCTCTTCGCTTTTATTTATAAATCACAATATTTAGAGAAAGGTAGAATTTGCTTGTCTTGCTTGTCGTTATATATCTGTAGATACTAGGAAGATCAGTCTTGTCCGCAAGAATGATTTATCCGGCCAACAAAATGGCGACTCCACTGGGGACTTGAATTTTGGTTTTATGCCTTTGCTTTTACTTTTACTTGAGAAACTTTTTCTCTGTTTCTAGTTTTTTCTTGATGTGTGTGGGATTGGGTAGCTTCTTTAGATTTTGAATTGTTTTTATTTTTCACACTTTTGAAAGAGGTCCACACGTTCTGTTTGTAACACAATGTGGACATCCCCGCACTCTTGCTTTACTACACAGAGCAGTACCACACCTGGTTATATTGGGAGCCTGCGGACCCTGTCAAAAGTTTGAAAAACCTAAAATCTTTTAATTCAATTAAGCTTAGGATTTGTTTACATTTTTTAGCCTCTGCCCAGATCTGCATGTGTCTTGTCAGAAACTTCTTGTGAGTGAATTCCATTGGCATATTGGTTTTAGGTGAATTTCTAGAAGTTTTGCGTGCCGGGTTTGATTTTTATTTGGTCTTTGTAGTGACTCAGAGATTAGAAGCCTAAGAAACCTCAGATTCCCCTAGTATTTTTTGTCTTCTTGTTGAGTTTGACCGATTTGTGAAATCTTCCTTTGGTGAGGAATAGATCTCATTTTTCTCTTTGCAAAGCTTTGAAAGAACTTGTTTGAAAGTTTTGATTTTCATTTTTCAAAAAGAAAACATAAGCTGGGTGTTTTTTGATTAATTTGTTATTCTGAGCGAATTAGTCCTTAGTTTGTTGAATAACTAAGTAAAACATCCTCAAAAAGAAATTTTGTAAGCTTTTACTTCAATTAGCTTTCTAGAATTTGTAGATCTCAATATTAGATTTTTCATAGTTTTGAGTGTCTTCTAGAAATTTTAAAATCTCTTTTGAAAAGATTTTGTTTTCTGTAGTTTTTGAGTGTGGAAAAAGCAAAAGGATTTTTTCGTGAGCATAATTAGTAGTCTCATTTTTGAGTTTGTTGAAAAAGACAAAAGAGTTTTTCTTTCATTATGTTAAGGAAAGATTTTCTTTTCAAGCAATTGCATTCTTAACTCTTTCTTTAGCTAGAAATTCATTGAAGAAAAAGGATTGTTTATCATCTTAGGTGCATTTTTAGTGTTTTGGAGTTGAGTCTTCACACCATAAAGTTTCATCTCCATACATTTTGACCTAAGGAACAACCAATAAAAGTAACGCTTAAAGTAAAATTCATCTAGCAATCTTTTTATTTCTAGGGCTCTTTATCACCAACATAGCTTAGGCTAGTATCTTGGAGTAGGGAGTAATTAACTCTCCAAGATAGTTAAAACAAACAAGTAGGTATATCTTGCGGTAGGAGATAAATTCCAATTGTTACATTTATGCTCTGGGAAGCTCCTTTTATAGGAGTCAAGCACGAGATCATATCCGAACCAATGGGGTAATCAATCCTTCCTCATTGGGAACGATAGAAGATATTCACGTATTAAAAACAATAAACCTCGGATTGACCATTGTCAAGGAGCTTGGGGTCACTTGCTGATAAACCTTGGATTATGTCAAGGAGCCTTCAAGGGGATTGAGCTTTGTTACTCTGCCCTTGCATGTGTATCGAATCACAGACTGTTCCCCCAGGTATATTTGTTTCTGTTGGTAACCATAGTGACCATAATCTATAGGATTCTTTCCTAAGGTAATGGTGGAAGGAAGATCCCACTATACCTGGAGTAGATGTCGACTAGACTCACTTGGACTCTCTAAGGGGTTCTCTTCACTTAAGACGGTTTAGTGGAGAAACTTGTGCGAGTCTGTTTCATTAAGCAAGTTGTCGGGGTAACTATTCCAACCGCCATTTCTGTATTGAATTCTGTGACGTTGGATTTCATCACCAACTAGTGTTTTCGGTATAGAAAGTTACTATTTGTGTGTGGCTTGAACTCCTAGATTCTTTAGGCATGTGATTCAAATTGTTTGGTTCTTTAGAGACTTTAGGTGGTTTTAATTGAGATTTCTCTTTGTTTGCGTGTGAAGTAATTAAAATTTTTAATCGTGGCTGAATTACCAAGATAATCCTATAGACTTTGGAGGCAACCTCCCAAGTATTCACCAAGCTAGCTTGAAGGGCTACGAGCTCTTGTAACTCCTACTGACAGTAGAGCTGGGTCACCGGAAGATAGAGAATCTTCTTTAGTTGTTGATCCTGATTATCAAGTTCAAGCAATAGAGTATATTTCCGAACCAATTTCATTTTCTGAAGTTACTAGCAGTTTTTCTTCTACTAGTGAATTAGTCAGGAACCTAAAATTTCTGAGCCTAAAACTAAACCTGCTGCTACTCCATCGTCAAGATTTGCTTCTCCAACTTCCAGTGGTCCTGGTTCACCCAGGGTAGGAAGAATCATGACCCAAAATCTTCCTTCTGGACTCATTGCTATTGAAGAACTTGTTAATCTGGAAGAAGGTATATATATCCCTTAAAATCAACCAACTATAGAACTTAGGGAGCGTGAATCAATCTTTTACAGTCCACCTAGGAGGGATTCTTGGTATCTTTCATTGAACAATTTTTTAGAAAACCCGGGTCTCAGTTTTTCTCTACCTCGAGTTCCTTTTCATCCAACACCTAGAGGTTATTATCCTCTTTTGAATATGTCGAGACAGTCATCCATGTTTTCCCAATCACCATAAACATTTTTGTATGGTGGTCCTTCTTTTCCTTCTGGGTATCAGTCATTCACTGGTACTTTTTCAGGAGCATCTCCTCAACCTATTGAACATGGTTTATCAACTCGTAATAATGGAACTAAACCATTGAGTGTAGAAGATATTCTTATGATGTCAGGTACCATTCCAAATCCTCAATCTCAAGGTAGTTAGTTACTGCCTGGGGGGCAACCTTAAGGTCCTCAATTATCACCTGGGGGGCAACCTCAACGTTCCCAGTTACCGCCTGGGGGGAAACCTCAAGGATAGTACATTCCTTTGGGATAGTACATTCATCAAGGTCAACCCCAAACTCAATATATACCTCAAGGTCAACCCCAGTATCAATATATACCTCAAGGTCACCCCCAGTTTCAGTATGTGCCTCAAGGTCAGTACCCAACCCAAGGTTTCCAACCACCTTCAGGTCAATCATTTGTCCAAAGAGCTGGAAATGTACCTTTGAATTATCAAGCCTACCCTCAACCTAGTTATGGTCCTCAATATGCTCAACCTTCTATGGGTCCATACCCCAGAATGAACATGGTGTGGGATCCATCTCAATCTCAATAGATTTTGCAACCTAATGTGCAGTTGTCATCTCCATCTGGACAACCTTTAGTTTCTAGTTCAACCCATCAACCTGTCCAAACTACTGTTCAAACTTCTGCACCTGGTGTAGCTTCTTAGCCTGGGCCTAGTACACCTTGTACTCTACCTCAAACTGCTGCTACAACTAATGCGGCTTCTGTTCCATCTACCCCACTTACTTCTGGAGTATCGACAGCTCTGGTTTCTATTGTTCTTGCATCAACTCCTCAAGCATCTTTACCTCAGTCTGGACCTACAATTCAGACTTCGGTTCAGATGCCTATAGGACAACCTGGACCAAGTATGGTTGTCATAAGTCAACCTCAATTTACTTATCAACCGTACCAGGGACAGTACCAATTCGGCCCTGTTGTGCAGAACCCAGTCTACCAGTATCAACTGTACCCTGGATATACTTATCAGCAACCTCAACAACCCTAGTACGGTCTAGTTAATCTTGGTTTTCTAGGAGGATATAATATCCTAAATGCAATTCCAATTCCAAGTTATCCTGGACATCCTCCTCCTGGGGCTGGTCTTATGACCCAGGGTTTTCGAGACCCTAATCGTCAGTTACTATTCATTGCAACTTTGGACTTGCTTGATTTGTTGTGCCTTATGAACGATCTGATTAATTATCTTCCATTTTGGCCGCCAATGCCAAATAAGTTTCCTAGTGATATCCCAAAGTTTGAAGGTAAATCAGGAGAGGATCCGTCAAACCATGTGATGACTTAGCACCTCTGGTTTGCATCTAACTCCATTATATAGATGATTTAATTCGTTTACGTCTTTTTCAATGCACTCTGATTGGTCTTGTGGCCAAGTGGTACATTGAGTTACCGCAAGCCTCTTTTTATAACTTTCACTAAGCCACTTCATTATTAACTCATTTTCAGTTTCTTGTCAGATATGACAATGGCACGGAATTATTAACTTCATTAAAGCAATCAACATCCACTTATATTTCAGATCACATTCATGAATGGAGACGTTGACGAAATTTAGTGAAAGTTTATATTCTGGATCAAATTTTAGTAGAATGGTTTGTTAAATCATTATTACCTAAAATCACTGAGGATGTAGCTAAGGCAGGAGTTGTTACTGAAGAGCAAGTAATTGCTCAAGCTCAATACCTTGACCTCATTTATATGCAGTCAGGTACTTTACACGAAAAAATCCCCGACCTTCTGAAACAAAATTAAATAACTGCAGCTCCTTCAGGGTCTCATGCCGCTAACGGTATGATTGGTTCAGTTAATACCAAGAGTAAGAAGAAATCTTCAAAGAATTCTTCTCCTATCATAACTTTATCAGATTCCCCGATAGGAGACTCTTTCGTGGAAATTCTTACCGATATTCATGTCGTAGAGTCATCTATGGCCAAATCAAAATCCAGCAGTAAAAAGAAGGGGAAGAAGAAAAATACGCAAAATTCAAAAGAGAAATAAGATAAAATGGAATCTACTGTTGAGAAACGTAAACCTCGTTATCCTTGTCTCATTTTTGAGGAAGAGAATTTTACAAGAGACTGCCCTCATGGCGTTGAGGTTGCGAAAATTGTCAAAGGTTCTCAAACGCTTGTTGTCTTGAAGGATCCTTTTCCTAGTCAAGATAGTAAGATGATAGGTTCTTCCTCAAATGCCTCAGAAGAACCCATAATGATGATGTCCCATGTTAGGATTGTGACACGATCGTAAGATTATGGAAGTAAAAGTCCTATTGGTGGTAAGGAAGCAAAATCTTCTAGTTCAAACCCATCAACTTCAAATCTTGGTTCTGATCCGCTACAGATCGAAAAACCTAACCCAGACTTACTAATCGAACCGCCTGCTAAAGGTATAATTCCAAACTCAGCTTTCAATCACATGCGAGAGCTACTCAGAACTATAACGTTGTTGAAGATTTAGCTATTTCCCCTTCAGCAATGTCAGCTTTGGAGGTGCTACAATCATGTCTATCACAGTGTAAATTGCTATTGTCGGCTATAGGAGTTTTTGATATTCAGGACTCAAACCTTATAATCTTTGATTTAGAAAATAGTACACCTCGCTTACCTCATCAAATGGCTTTCCAGATTCCAGTGTTAGTCAAAAATAGACCTTGCTTTAGGACTGTGATTGATGAGGGAGCTTCAACATGTATTATGTCGATTCGGTGTTGGAGATCGCTTGGTTCTCCTACACTTAATCAATCCTTGAAGATTCTAAAGGCTTTTGATGGCCACAGGTTCCATCCTTTTGGCATTCTACAGGATTTACCTATAGGGGTTGAAGGCAAAATTGTTAATCTAGATGTGGAAGTGGTTGATGCCCCTCTAGATTACAACCTTCTCTTGGGTCGTAGTTGGTCTTATGCTATGACTGATGTTGTTTCATCAGTCTTTCAGCCTATAAAGTTTCCTCATAATGGAAAGATCATCACTATAGACTAGCTAAAATAATTTTCATCCGACCCAGCCACTTCTGAAAGTATCCAGCATGTCGATAAAACGACTATCCCCTACAAGGATGTCGGGGTAGGATTGGTTAAAGATGCTGGTTTACTAGGAACTTTTTCCTTTCCTCCTCCTAACATATCACCTTCTACTGCAATCATTCGTATGATTTCATCAGACACTATTGTCTATGATGATCCTTGGATCGTACCTTCCGAATCTAAGGTGGATTCATTTGGTGATGCAATGCCTTTCAGTCCCTATGAAATTGCATATCAGGTTGTACAATCGTTTTCCACCCTTCTTCAACCGAAATTGATCTAATGAATGTGGTCCATGGAGAATCAATTTCAATATCAAACTCAGATTCAACAAATTTTTCCAATCTTTTTCATACTAATGAGCAGATTCATGAAATCTTGTCTGTTGATGATTTACCATGGGAAGATCTTCATCATAGATCTTTGTTCTTACCTGAGCTTGATCACTTTGAGAATGGTTTTTCATCTATTTTTACTATTGATTATGTCAAGGAACCATAGAATCCATTGCAAAATCCCAATTTTGAGTTAAATTTGGGAAATATTTCTCGAACGGTTCCTATTGACATTTCAGTGAAACCGAGAATTGTTGAAAACATTCATATAGGTGCCTCCTGTACAGAAAATGAACTTCAAACATATAAGGCCCTATTTCAAGAATTATGTGATGTGTTTTCCTGGTCATATGAAGAAATGCCAAGAATTGATCCAGCAATTGTTTTTTATGGAATCAAAACATACCCAGATGCTAAACCCGTCCGGCAACATTTGCGTCAGATCCACCCGCAAAAAGCTGCTGCAATTAAAGCAGAAGTTGAGAAATTACTTAAAGTAAGTTTCATTTATCCAATTCCCTTAACGGATTGGGTATCGAATAATGTTCTTGTTAACAAAAAGCAAGGTACAATAAGAATATGTATCGATTATAGGGATATTAATCGAGCTTATCCCAAAGACAATTACCTAACTCCCTATATTGATCAAATCATTGATGATTGTGCCGGCAGTGAAATATTCTCCTTTATGGATGGTTTTTCTGGTTACAACCAAATCAACTTTCTACCTTCCGATCAACCAAAATCGACTTTTATTTGTCCATGGGGGACATTTGCTTATTGAAAATTACCTTTTGGGTTGAAAAATGCCAGAGCAACTTTTCAAAGAGATATGTCTTATGCGTTTCATGACATCAAGCACATTGTGCAACCTTATCTCGATGATTTACCTGCCCATTCATTACGTAAAGCCGATCATCTCACTCATTTACGAGCAATCTTTATGAGATGTAGGCATTATCGAATTAGGTTGAATACACACAAATGTGTTTTCTGTATAGAAATGGGTTGTTTACTGGGATTTGTTGTTTCGAAAGCTGACATTCATGTCGATCCCTCAAAGGTTGAAGCTATTGTCAAATTGCCTCCTCCTTCGTCTCTTCGCCAACTCCAAAGTTTGCAAGGGAAAGAAAACTTTTTACGTTGATTCATTCCTAACTACGCAGAGATAATAAAGGGTTTTACCAGGTTGTTGAAACAGAATACTCCATTCTTTTGGGATGAGATAGCTGACAAATCTTTTGATGCACTTAAACACGCATTGACCCATGCACTGTTATTACATCCTCCTAACTACAACCAGGATTACTTCTTATATCTCGCTGCTTCTCATTCCACCATCGAAATGGTGTTAGTTCAAGAAGATGAATTCGGTAGTGAACATGTGATTTACTATCTTAGTCGAACCTTGAACTCGACTAAGCTCAAATATTCACATGTGGAGAAATTGGCCTTGGCAGCTGTTCAAGCTGTCCAACAATTTTGTCATTACATCTTACTACACAAAACTACCGTAATTTCTGACTGTCACCCTATGATATATATTTTGACCAAACAATTGCTAGGGGGCAAGTATTCCAAATGGATTGTCATCCTGCAGAAATTTGACTTAGAATTTGAAAAATCTAATTCAAAGAAATCTTTAGTTTTTGCGGAGTTGATGTGTGACTTCCTGCGTGCTGATACTGAAACTGTGGTGGACGAGCTCATTGCGGATGAATCCTTGTTTCTTATCAGTGCTCGTGATCCATGATATGGAGATATCATAGTTTATCTCCAAACCCAATCTTTTCAGCCTGAAATTTCACGATCTCATTGATGGAAAATACGTTTCCAATCCCAACAATAAAAAATCATTGGAGATACACTCTATCATCGTGGGGCGTACTCCATTTTCCAACGTTGTTTAACTCATGAGGAAGCTGAAAAGGTTCTTAATGACTGTCACTCTGGAGCATGTGGCGGTCATATGTCTGGGTATGCCACAGCCCAAAAGATATTGCGCGCTAGCTATTTGTAGTCGTCTTTGTTTAAAGATTGTATTGACGCGGTCCGAAAATGCCACAATTGTCAAATTTTTTATCAAAAGATGCATGCTCCACCTGCTCCTCTCCACCCTATAATTGTCGTTGGTCCTTTTGCAAAATGGGGTATCGGCTTTATTACATGTAACCCTCACTCAGCCGAGGGCATGCGTATATCATCCTTGCGGTAGATTATTTTACCAAGTGGGCTGAGGCGATGCCTACATTTTCGGCAGACGGTAAAATTGTTGCGATTTTTCATTCAATCATATAATTACTAGGTTCAGTGTTCCACAAGCGACTATCACTAATCATGGGTGTCATTTTCGAAACATCATGATGACTGAACTAACAGATCAGCTTGGCCTGCGTCACGATAGTTCTACTCCATATTACCCATAGGCTAATGGTCTGGTTGAAGCCATCAACAAAGTTATAGTCATTATGATCTGATAAATCATTGGTATTCATAGGTCGAATTGGCATAACATGTTATTTTCAGCGCTTTGGGCGTATCGAACCTCAGTAAAAACATCAAATGGTTTCAATCCTTTCCAACTGGTTTACGGTTTGGAAGCTGTGTTACCCATTGAATTACTTCCAGCCACTTCCGAAGAGGAGAAACATTTGTTGTACTTAGCTCATCTAGATGAGAATTGACATGATGCTACATTAGCAATTGAAACTCATGCCAAATGAATTAAAGCTCAGTATGACCGAAATGTTACACCACGTAATTTTTAGAAGGATACCTAGTCTTACTATACGATCAAGCAAACGATAAGCTAGGGGCTAGAAAATTCGTACCCATGTGGCATGGTCCTTATGTTGTTAAGTGAAAGCTGGCAAAAGGGGCCTACGAATTGGTAGATTTTGATGGCGTCTCTTTAGGTAAGCCCAAAAATGGTCTTTATCTGAAGAGATATTATGCTTAAATCTGGGTGTGGAGATTTTAGTTAGATTAGTTTTTCTTTCTAGCTGGTGTGTTTTATATTAGAAACATGTGCTAAGTTTAGAGAGTGTTTTAGTCATTATTCCTGCTTATCTTGATTTTACTCTTGATATTGCAGATGTCGACGTCTCTTCAAACGTACATTCTCTTTGCTAATGGTGCTTGTTGTAATACATGGAACATTTCTTCCACAGCTTGGGTTATCTATTCACCCTTTGATGAGTTGGTATCTATGCATGGGGTAAGCCTCGGTCAAACAATGAACAACATTGCAGAGTATAGTGTAGTGATTGAGTTATTATCTGAATACATTTCATTTGGAATTTGGAGTTTGATTATGAAGTTAGATTCTGAACTCATTGTATTGCAGCTTAATAGAGTTTATGCCATTAGAAATCTAGTGTTATTGAGATTATTTTTTAGAGTTCGTCTCTTGGAATGCGAATTTGACTATATTGAATATCAGCATATTCTAAGATATTTAAATACATTATCAGATGCAATTGCTTCTCGAATGTTAAGTATACATTTGCAATAATCAAACAGTAAATTTAAAAACATTACATAACATGTTTTACAAGATAGCCAGTAATAGTGATATAGCATAACATAGAAGTGTGTCAAGTATACATCGTCTTCGATCATAGGTTGAAAAACACCTTATGATCGGCAAAAATGATAGTACAAAGAGCAGAAATGTCATATCCAGTCTACAAAAGCGATCATCCTATCACTGGTGATGATCACGATAAGAAACCACTGCTCAGGCCACCCTACAAAGGAACCTCCTGAAAGGTCCTAGGACCCCAATCACATAGCGTTGTAACTTAAAAGGAATGTCATCTATGATAGTCTCTGGAATATCTATTGTCAAATGCTTTAGATGGTTTTCCAATTCAGCCAGGGTTTCTATAGATTCATCCCGTGGGACTGGTACCACTGCAGCTGGGTGTTTCCTCTCATAGGGCCGGAGAGTGGCTGGTTGCCATGGACCCACATTTGCATTTGAAACTTTTTACTATCAGTTTTGGATGATTTAAAAACAAAAAAATTAAACTTAGAAAATGTTGAGAATAATTTTACCTGAGTCATCCCATTGCTCTCCTGGTGGAAGAGCCATGTCTGGGTCACCACGATAATCCATCCCAGCATAAGGAAAATCCTGAATAGTGAAAACTTGGTTCTCAAACTAGTGAAAATACTCAAGATGAAATCAAACAACCTCTGAACCCTCCTTAGGATGACAGGCCATAACTGCAACCCAATGCATCAGTTTGGGCTCTCGGGGAAGTCTAGCTCCAACGGAAAGATGCTGTGGGACCAACATGGGAACCCTCTCGAGACCAAAGCTCACAACTAAGAAACCATATCCAAAGTTTTTCAGTTGTCTGTTCTTTGCTCTAGTCAGTTGGCCTTTACATTAGCCAACATAGCTTCACACCAGTTGAAGATGGTGCCTTGATAATAGTCTACTGCCATCCGCATTTGGGATCCGGTGGCCATATGCAGTGTTGTGCTTCTGCAGAGTCTGGTGACAGTAAATGCAATCACTTTGAGTTTAGGACGGGAGATGGTTTGATATAAATCGCTTTGTCCTTAGTTTGGTTGTTACAATACTCTAGCCGGAGACTATCGACAGACTCGCCACCTGGCCTAGTCCCGAATAGAGTCAAATGTTCATCTTTATTGGGTAAACCAGTCAAGAAGTAAATTTCCTCCGGCCCCATTTCGAGCTGGTGGCCACCAATAATGAAACATTGGTCTTGTATATTCCATCTATCCACCAGTCACTGCAAAAAGTCTACTTGGGCCCTCATGCCAGGTATGGCCCAGAATTTAAATAACCCACATGCCTTCAATGCATCTATTGAAGGTTGATGGTTAATTGTGGCAAGATCCACATCTTCGTGTTCCCATTCCCACCAGCTAAGCATGGTGTATATCCTACATTGAAAGAAAAGGTGGATTAGAGCATTTTAAATCAAAGTTTTTGGGCGAAAATTGAAGAATATGATATTGTAAAACCTATGTTGCGGGGACCACACTCTCCAATTAGAGATAGTGCATAGGTCTACAGTCTGCCCAAATAGCAGGTGCGGGCCCCTGGATTTTTCCTCTGTGGGAAAAAGTCGGGGTCCACATGTTTTGTATGCTACGCCTGCGAAGCCCCGCGAACGGTATTTTAAACTAAATTTTTTCCTAAAAATCAAAATAGGAACTGAAAAACAAAATTCAAACAGTTGAAATGAAAGATTAAAGTAATGTGGATTACCTGGAGGTGACAGTTTTCGATTCCAATGGACAGATTTTCCACAATCTTCACGAGAAGTTTTTACCCAAAAGCTCTCTTTCTCACTCTGAAGACAAACGGCAAAAATGAATTTACAAAATACCTTTTTATAAGCTTTTTGGAATAAATGAATTTTTAATTTGTTTATTTTTCAGTTTAAAGAGGTAACTTTTTGATGCATTTTTATTTACTTTAAACAGGTATGAGTAATGTTTGAGTTTTTGTGTAGAATATCAGATTTTTCAGGAAAGATTGATCATTTTCAACAAAAAACATTAGAGTCATCTTTAAGCTCTTTTATGACTCCTAAAATATGAAAGGATTGCCAAGTTTTTCTTTTTAAACTCATTAAAATGGAATTAAAAAGATGGTCTACTTAAAACTCTTTTCTGACCGCATAAACATGAAAATATTGCCAGATTTTTGTCGTTTCAAATTCGATATTGGTTATAAAACGATGTGTCCTTGATTGCTTTTTTACTTTTTCGGATCAGAGACACTAATTATGAAAAGTACTCCTTGATCGTAATGATCAAGCGGTTCTCTCAAGTATTATTTTATACTTTTTCGGGCTTGGGAGACACAAATTTACGAAAAAGGACAACCATGGAGTTTTCTTAGGTTTTTCTTCGGACTCCTTAAAATTGGAAAACCCTGAGTTTCTCCTGTACTGGACTCATTAAAATTTAACAAAAAAGGACTTGTTCAATTACAAACAGGAATGAACCACTCCTTATTAGGGTTCGAATTTAAACTAAGTTGGACTCATCCGAAGGATGAGCTTATAATCAAGCAAATGTTATCCTCCTCAAGCTTGTCAAAAATAAAGAGGTACTTGCCAGAAATGGTGGGGGAAAAGAGAGAAAAATGAACCTATTTGTTATACTTTTTGTCTTAAAAAACATTTAACCACTCTTGAACACGACACTTTTTATTCACTTGGGTTGGGAATCCTTTGCCTAATAGTTAATCAAACCATATTGAAAGTCTTCAGCCAGTTTCTAGGTATTAGCTTTGGGTCAATTGTCACCAAACCATCTGCAGTGTCGTTATGTGTTCAAGAGGTCAATGCAAATAAACCATTCATCTGCAAAATATCTATCATGCATCTTGACCATCCCTGAGTTAGTCCTTGCAAACATATTTCTTCAAACTTGATCTATGATTTCAAGTTGTGGCCTTGCCTACAACGGATCTCTTTCTATCGACTTCAACTCATTATCTAGAAATATGATCTAGAAATCGTCAGTACCTTGGGATCTACATGCCCTAATGGCAGATTTCTCGCCTTCGATGACATGTTGCATCATTGACCTTCGATCAATGGATTACATGACATGTTCGACATCAACTCATCTATTCACATTTCATGGATTGTACTGAGTACTCTGAGAGCCATTGACATTACTGGTGGTTTCTCTCACACTTGTTAACAATTTACATCATTGACTGGTAATCAAGTGGTTTCTACCATGTTCGAATTCGACACATTCATTCACATGGATAGAATCATACTATTTTAGGAAGTAGAAATCAAGACCCTGGATCTAGTTTCCACCATCCAGGCTGCAAGGAATTTTGTTATTCATTACATAGTAGACTATTCATAAGTAGATGGTTGCACCCCTACTGTGTCTACATATGTCTATACTTGTGATGTATTACAATATCATTCCTATATCAGAGCACTTTAGTTAGTTTTCTAGTAAGTTTTGATCTGAGTATGGAAATGCCTACCTTAGTCATGATATGATCACATATATATATTTTGTATTGAATGTTTTTATAGGTTCCAACCAAGCTCTCCACAAGATGATCCTCGAAATTATAAAGTACTTCACTCTTCTTAGATGATAAATACTATCCTCGTCTATTACAGACTTCGCGCTTTAGGGGGAAACCTGTTACATAAAAAATTGTCACCATGACATTCTGCAGCCAGTGTGAGTCTATCACCATTCATACTATCCTCCTATGCAAGTCTTAAACCTCAGCTCTTCATGTCAAGCATTGAAAAATGAGAGAAAGATCTTGAAAATCTCTAAAACTCTGGTTCTGCACTTTCTCTTAGCATTACTTGCAGTCCTGCACCCCCTAGTCATGTCCCATGCGAACCTGCCTGCTTTGTTTCTATGTAAAGGGTGCAGACCCCTGTAAAAGTAAAAAAGGTAAAAGTACATTCTTAAAAACTCACTTTGGGTTATTTCTGGAAGCTTCTAGAGGGAATCTTGAGGTGGTTAGTTCACTCCTTTGAGGTTCATGCATCCCATAACTAAAGGAGCTAACCCCTTGATGTGAGGAGCTTATCACTTTGAAGGGGCACTATATCTCTTTGAAGGTGGACCTAGTAACTTCCTTCCTCTGCACTATAAAATGAGGCATTGGGTTGGTTACTAAGGAGGTTGAAAGCTGAATATTTTTTAGGGTAAATGCTGTTGGAATTTAGACTTCCTAATTGAGCTTGAGAGGACAGATTACATACCTTTTGATCTTATTGGGAAGAGTGTGAAGCTTGTCAAAGTAGAGGGGATTCTTGCTTGGACCCTGGGAGGAGCTTGTACAACATCAAGGCACCAAGGTTGTAAAGTTCTTCTTTTTTTAAAGTTAATACAATCAAGTTTATTTTTCTCAATAAGTTGTCTTCTATGGTTTATTTCATGAATTCCTTGATCATCATGATGAATATGATTTATTATATTGGCTATGTAGGTGTTATTTGATGTGTGCTTGTTTTTGTTTGTATATTCTCAAAAAGAAACTCATTCAGACGATTGAAGCGTGGCTTCCACAGACTAGCATTGGACTTAAGGTAGGGTCTAAAACACCTCTTCACTTTTATTTAGAGAAAGGTAGAATTTGCTTGTCTTGCTTGTCGCTAGATATCTGTAGACACTAGCGAGATCGGTCTTGTCCGCAAGAACAATTTATCTGGCCGACACTGATGATTTTTACATAGGTGACAAACTACTCAAATGGGATTCCAGGAGAGAACAAAAGGGTAAACATGGTAAATTTGATTTCTTATGGCAAGTCGCTTACATCATTTATGGTTACAAAGGTAACAATGCATTTTTCTTGAAGCAGTTAGATGGAACAAATCTACCAAGTAGACCAATCAATGGTAGAATTTTGAAGCATTACTTATCCCCAGATTAACATTAGTTCAGCTATTTACTTTTATCAATGTATATAACATTGCAAAGTTTAGATTGGACTGGATGATTATCTTTTGAGGTTGAAGCCCGAAGAGAAGGCCCTAAGATTTGAAAGGTGTACCATCATATGTATGAAGAAAGCAGATCACAAAGAAGTAATTACAAGGAAAGCACAGTCAAAGTTTCAAAGGCTATTGATCTTAAAGTTTTTGACATTTCACCAGGAAATGTCATCCCCATGTGGAGCCACTATTAGGGTCCTATAATAATAGGATTCATAATTTTGAATTGGCTATGATTAGTCTTGTAATATTGTACATACTTTTGCTTTCTACAAAATGTTTTCCCATATTAAAAATAAAAAATGTAAAGAGGGTAAGTCCTAAAAGAAAAATCAAAGGACTAAAAGAAAAGGATCAAAAAAGAAAATGAAATATGAACCCCACCAAAAAGAGATAAAAAAATAGATTCTGAAATTGATGCAAATTCAAATGCCACTACTTTCACTTTGTTTTGAAAAAATAAGATTGTGTGTAGCATGTCAAAAATGTCACAATCCATGATGGTCAAATAGTTTAACCTTGAATCATTCGTGCTTTAAATTTCATGTTGATAGATAGAGAATTAAATATCTAGCCAAACTATTTAATCTTGGCAGATTAGTAGTTAGGTAGATAATAATAAGGAGGTCATCAGTTTAATCTGAGCCCTTGGAAGTTATAAGGTTAGAATTAGATAGTTTTCTTATCAAAGAAAAATAAATCAAGAAGTCAACAAGCTCAAATGCACCCAATAAAGGAAGAGAAAATGCTAGGGTAAATAAAGGATAGGTAGAAGAGGTTTTGAAATGCACAAAATTTCTAGCTCAAATGCACCTTCATCAAACTTAAATCCTATGTTTCATGTGCACGAGGAACTATCAAAGGAAAGAGGACATTCACAAAAAATGTGTATTACTTTGGGTATTTACCCTAAAAAGTTCTATATGATTTTAGGCCTAAATACTAAAGCTCATTCACTAATATCCTCTCATTTCACTAAACCCCTTACATCTCTAAATTTCCCTCCATTACCCTTTTATTAATTTTCATTCACTAATTTCCCCTTCTTGATTCCAAAGGACCCTTTCCTTTCATTTCCTCTTATTCTAACACATTTCCATTGTAAAAACCCTTTCCCTTTATTTTGACCCTTCCTTCTTCATTTCCCCTTGTAGTAACCCTTTCCTTTCATTTTAACCCTTTTTCCATTTGTTTCACACATTTCCCTACACATTACCCTTTAAAAATCATTTTCTCCTTATTAATTTCCCTTTTTCCCTTAAAATCCCACTAAACCCCCTTATCCTAAGTTATTTTCTAATCTATAGTCCCACTTTATGTATTTTACCCCCCACGTTATAATTCCCCAACCCTCACTAAACCTTTGAAAATATTTAATCCACCACATTATTTATCCCTAGGCCCTGCCAACCACACCCCGACTTAGCACTTGCAACTCCACCATGCGATAGCCCTCCGATCAACCACTCCCAGATCTGATGTCCCAAATCCATATCGCACGCTCCCATTGTCTGATTGTCAAAATCCCAAAAGCATGTGAGATTCATAGTTTTTCCTGAGCACTCTATTTCTACATGGTAGCCCCACGTTATATCGCGTGATCTAAAAAAATACTGCCCTTTACTCAAAAGTGGTGCAATATGCCATAAAACCACCTCCCTGTGTAAAATAAAACCGCCTAATGTTCATACATTAATCCTGTGCCCAAAAGTTGACTATTGTTGGTTAAAAAACAAAAAAGCCCCCTTTTCACTCTTTTCACTGTTATTTTGTTGTAAAAGACCTATGTCAACCAATTCTAACACCCAGAACCCTATTAAACCGTTTTTTACCCATTTACAACCTGAAGACCCTGCAAACTCCAAATTGAAGCAACACATAGGCAATTGAAGCCTCAAAAACCTCTGTTGCTACCACAGAACTCTGACTGCACACCAAATCTCTATTTTCTAGGTATTCTTGAAAGAACCATAATGGTCCTCTACTTAAGCTCTGCATAGTGTTTATGAAAGGTTAATTAATTTAATTAATTAAAAAATCTTGCCAAATTGAAGAAACCCATTGTGCATCTGAAGAAACCCTTTTATGCAGACTATATTCACCCTTCGCAATATTCCAGAAATCCTGAGCTTACTCCTTAAGCTAGATAAAATATTATTCAATAGAATAAACCAAATTATGCTTCCCAAAGCATTCTAAATGAGAAACCCTTGCAAACTTGGACATTGACCACCTCCCATTGGCCAACAAATATTTCCAAATTAAAGACACAGTTTCCCCTAGCCATCTATTGAAACTCCACTGTTGGAGTAAAGACAAATTTTTGAACCAAAATGATGGAATTCATCTATGGGAATCAAATTTGCCCAAATACTTGTTCCCACAAGTATACCAGTTCCCTAAAATCATCCACCTATGTCAAATATGCTATATCCCAAGCCAAAGAGCCATAGTCTCTCCTAACCAGCAGGTTTTGTTTACAATAAATAACTTAAGGAACAAATAAAACATCTAGAGGATGAGAAGAAACTCGATCTAATTATGCATAAGAATGAAGTTCAGAAGACAAATAGGTTGAATGAAAAGATGGGAAGTTGGAGAAAGAATTAACACTGAAAGAGCCACTAGCCCAAGAAAACAACCTTTATGGGCCAATATCATTGACTTAGTCAATGATATTTGGCCATCTATACAAGTGATATTTGAACAAAATGACTTTGTCAAAGAGGCTGGTGAGGCAATTCAAAGGGTTAAAGCCAAACTTGGAAATATGCCAGAAGAAGCCTCAAGAATAATCAAGTTCCTTAACTCAAAGAATAAGTTTGAATTGCAGGAGCTTGGAATAGTAGACAGAATTGGCACCATACTAGAAATGAAGAAGGTAATCACCAAGAGGAACCTGATGACAAAACTTGAGGATAAATGCCATACAATGGAGCAAGCAATAGCTATGTTCATGGTCAAATTTGATACTTTGAGGCAGAAAGGTCTACCTAATCCACTGGTGATTAATGACACGTTGATGCCACATGAAGACTATGATAAGAGAATCAAAGAAGTGGCAAAGGAACAAGCCAATAGTTCCTCCATAAGAGGGATGTCTACAGGAAAATTCCTTTACCAGGCTTTTTAGAACCTCTTTTACCTCCAGCATGAGGTAAAACACATTTTTGTAAACAAGCCCACCTTTGCAAAATACACAGAAGTTGATGAAGTCTACAGAAGAATGGTAAATATTAAATTACCAGATACAGAGAGTTGGGTAAAGTTAAGTAATTTACTGTAAAAGTGCAAGGTAAACAATGAATACAAAGTAGTCAAAGTAAAACATCAAATCAACGTAGTCAAAGAGTATCAGATGAAAGATGAAAAGTATCAGTCAAAGGGCAGAGTAAAAGGACAACCAACATAGAGCAGCAGCAAAAGAGAGAAAGCAGCAAAAGCTCAAAGCACCAAACAACAAAATCAGTAAAAGAAGGGACAACTAGTCTTTTAGTTTCCTAGGTGTCTCTATATTCTTGCATGAAGATATTTATTTTCCTTGAATAATTCCTAAAACAGTTTAGGATATTTTGTAACAATTTTTTGTATAAATACTTCATAATTCAAAGCATAGGGTGTGGATTGTCGAACATTTCTATAGTTACTTTGATCTAAAAACCTCAAGATTTATCGTAAAATTTTCAAGTCAGCAGACTGGTAATAAAGGCATTTCATAATAGGATTCATGCGTTGGGCCACTTCAGTGAAGTATCTTTCATTTTTCAAATTGTTATTTTCTTAAGTATTTCACAAACATACATGTTTTTTCCAATTTGAATGAAATAACTGGAATTTTACTTCAGAATTTGTTTAAGTACACTTTGTCTCGAACAATTATTCATTTCAATGTTTTCTTCTGATATCTGGAGTAGGGAATTTTTAATTTCTCCCTAGTTTTGATTAACCTCTTTCATTTCTCTCATTTCACCATCTATCCCAAAAGATCTGAATTTACTCAGCTACCTTGCTGTGTGAACACTATCTTTAGAACTTGATTCAATCTTGTTTTCTTGACATTTGGACTAAATGGCCCAATGGTAAAAAGACACTTATCTATCCATCTGCATCAGTGATTCCACCACCAAATCAAATCAAAAACTAACCAAGCTTAAATAACTAGCCTAAGATTAATTAATCCAACAAAGTTAAATCATTAAGAGAGAGCCCTCTCTAAGTATTGGGAAGGCTAGAGTATGATCTCAAAAGTAGGTTTGTGGTTACCTCGATTATTTCTTTCATGAAAACCCTAGGGAAATTTTAGAGTGATAAAACCAACATTGAAAAGCCCATGTAATTATCCATATCTAGTAGTATAGAAAAATTAATTATATGTGACACATTATTTGTTTTATTTGGTAACTCATCCCCAATATGCATATCAATTTTGACACCTTTATAATATGGATCATGTTGAAGGAGCTAGTTGGGTTGACCAACTAGTCGAATGGGAAAAAGGCTAGTCAGTCGAGCTGACTAGCCTCAATGTAGAATATTATAATATGACAATTGGATAACTAATGACACAATTGACAATGTGATTAATCCGATAGTTAGACTCTTGCAACTGTCTTATCAGTCTATATATACTTATTGGTATACCAATGTAAAAGGTGATTCCACATATAATAAAAAATACATATATGCAACTTAGTTTTCTCCCCATTACTTTGTCTTAACTCTTTTACATGCTTTCTCTATGTTTATTCATGTTTGTCCTGTTGGGTGCAGTCCCACTTAGTGAGATTTTGGGAAGAAATCCAAGTTTTGTGGAATCACGCAGTAGAAAGGATGTCACAGAGTACGAAGTGAACCGCACAAAGCAATGAAGTACGATGAATACCACGCAGAAAAGTCACCACACAACATTGAGCCTTCGCAGTGAAGCTACTTCCTTTTTTGTAAAAGCATTAAAATATCATAAAGTTGTGAGTTTTGGGCTATAACATATTTTGGAAACCATGGTATTGGGTCCATGATAATGTAATGACATAAATGCCTCATGTAATAGTATATATAGTGATGAACAATAAAGAAGCAAGACATCAATCGCATGATGTATTTGATCAAATCTATGTTTATGCAATACATTTGTGGTCTGTACTTTCGAGGAAGGTGAGGCTCCACAGCTATGTGCGTAGAGACCTCGGTCTGTACCAGAGTGTTTAGAGCATTTGCAACTTCGTGCGTAGACACCCTACAATTGTGTGCGTAGGAAATAACTGCTTTTTGTACCAAATTCATATCATAAGCAACAGTTCTTATGGACGTAGTCCCACATTGGGATGAACCATGGTAAAATCTATGTCTTAATGTTCATTTGTTTATTATCTGCACTTTATTTCAGTACTACACAATTATGAATGTTTATGTTATTCTTGTAATTATGCGAAGTAACCTATAACTATGAAGTAATTTTTTTATGTGAAATTTTTTATAATAATTAAAGCATAAAGAGGATTCATGGTTGGGAGAGCACAGTATCCCTCAGGTCATAGAAACCTAGTTCTGCAACCTCCCATAATCACTTCAGGTGAGACTGCAATCTACTTGCATATATTTGGCAAGAGGGCGAGTGGTCGAGGGTTTTGTTGGTGTTCCACACACTTTCAACTTGGGTCTACCCCACCTAAGCCAAAAAATGGTTCTATTTCTGGTACCAGGATCTGTTTAACGGATATGTTTTGGAATCCGTCGAAAAAGAAATCTAAGAGTGGGTAGAACAAATGGAAAGAGAATTTGCAAATCGAGAGAATAGAAACCCTAAACTTCCATCTAAAAGGTGGTTGGAGAAGTATATCTTTGAAGATTAGTACAAAATATCCTTTGGTTCATTTCACATCGAGATATACGAGTGGATTTCAAGATTGACAGAAAGAAAGAATTTCTTTAAAGGAGACGAACCTAAGCATTGGACTTCAGAATTGATACAACAACTCAAGAACATTGATAACAAAATTTCAAGAGTTTTTTATTTATGGGTTGACAACATTTTGGGAGAATTTATTACTAAGTTTGCAGTAGACTCGATTATGTCCTATAGTGAATCTGAATGAAAAATTTTCAAGGGACTGTGAGGTGAGTACTTGAGATCTCTAAAGTTCTCGCTTAAAATGATTTTGTGTGAAAGGGGAATTCTTTGAATGCAGATATTAGTATATTATGTTTCAAAAAAGATCTAAAGAAGAGACTGGAACAACGTGAAGTGGAAAAGGGTATAGAGTAGACACTACGAAGATATCTCATGACCAATTTCTAAAGCTTTTCTTAGAGACTCAATATAGCCCTTTGTTGGGTGAATCTGAGGGTGAAGAAAACCCCAGTGAGAATCCAAAAGGAACTCCGCAATATTCACCCTTTCAGCGTGAAAGTGCGTCGAAGCCTAAACCTAGCGAGATTCAGACAAATTTTGGTTTCCCCACCCCCCACTCCCCCTACCCACCATCCACCCCCCCTTATCACTCCCTCTCCCCCCAAGAAGAATGATGACTGATGATATTAAGTTGTCAATATTTAAAGGAACTAGATTAGGGGATCCAGAGTACTTTTGGTTCTTATATGAAGCTTTATGAACCGTGAAGCACATCCATGATGAAAATTTGAAAGAGGCACAACTCGCTACAACATTAAGAGATTTATCATTAAATTGGTATATGAAATATTCGAGCAACCAGATAAGGTCTTACACAAACATTAAATAAAAATTGGTAAAAGAATTCAAGAAATGAAAATCCGAGTCGCAGTGCATCACAAAGCTAAAGGAGATCAAACAAAAGTTGACTCAGTCAGTATGGTAATTTGATCAAAGGTTCAAGGTATTTCTGGATCATGTGAGCTTCGATATAGCTCCGCAACAACACAATTAATGGTCTATAGGTGCATTTCTCCCACACATCAGATTACCTTTCACACAGTAGAAAATAAAGACTAAAACCAAAGCTTTGGAGTTGGAAACAAAGTTACATTAGGGGAGTTTTGTGGTCTAAAATGGGCCTCCTAAGAAAAATGTACAACAAATATAAACTTTATAAGAACCAATAAGATTCAAGATGATGATGTCAACCATGGGGGGCGATTCACCATTTTTGGAGTAAAAATTAAAAAGATTAAAAAATAATAAAATAACAAAACTACTTTTTCAACCAGTCTCGAGCGAGCAAGGAGAAGTTTTTCTCCTTGATGATGATCTAGAGATGGATGTGTACAATCTACCATTCGATAAGTCACAACACAAAATTGTAGAGGCACGCATTAAACCCATAGGGAGATAAGTTGAAAATACGAGTTGAAAAAATAGTTTTTTTATTTTTTCCTTCTAAAATTTGATGATGTAATCTAATCTTATTTTATTATTTTCTCTATTATTTTATAATTTCCTTAGGAGACCCATTTTAGACCTCAAAATTCCCCTAATGGAAGCTTCATTGATAAGTGATACAAATGTTGGTATGCAACCGATACAGAGTGAGTTGGTGAATTTGACTCTACAATTAGATGATATGAAGAAGAGTAAAGAGGTTTGCGAAGAGGTTTCGTGTACAAAATGCAAAGCAGAAGGTTAGTCTAAAGAGCAATGTCTTATTTTTAGAAATTACATAGCTAGTGGAGCACCTAATCCTTTGAATGTTGGATCTAGTTTATGGTGCGAGATATGCAGAACTAGAGGTGAAAATCACTCTCAAGATTGCCATTTGTTACAAAAATATGTGCAAGTTTTTCAAGTTTTGTTACAAATTTATTTTGAAAGTCTTGTAAGCTGGTGGCGCATGGTGAAAATAATCGTCGAGTCTATGAATTAATGATGGATTGCAATGCTGATACATACAGAATGCAAGCTGAATAATAAGGACACGAAGGAAGTGGACAATGATGTGGTCAAAGTGGCTATGTAGGATGAGGTCGAAGTAGTAGAGCTGGTTGACGTCGAGGTCAGATTATTTGTTATCACTACATCGAGGCAGGTCACTTTGAAAGAGATTGTTAGAATTCATACGCACAAAAATATCATCGGCATGTTCTTCAATCCAAAAGGCATTATAGTATATTGAAAGCACCCCCACTCTGTGGTGAAGGTCATCTTACTTCTATCCTCTAGCGTGATCTCGATCTGATGGTACCCTGAGAACCCATCCGTGAATGAATATGATTCCTGTTCTCCTACATTATCCAGCACTTTGTCAATGAATGGAGTTTGAAAGGTATCATGTACACAGGCGTCATTCAACTTCCTAAGATCTACGCATATCCTTATTTCATCCTTCTTCTTCTTTTCCAGAACTACTATTGGGATCACCTAATCAGAACCTTCTACTGGTTCAATAATTCTTGACACAAGCATTTTATCCAACTCTAAGTGGACCCGTTCTTTATACTTCAGATTGTGGCGGTCAGGTCTCTTCTTGATCAGCTTTGTGTCCAGTTTCAACATTATTTTCATAACTCCGAGGTCCCCTATTATCCGTTTCAACTCTGAAAACTTCGTAGGGAACAAGTCTTGATATTCACGAAGCAACTCAACAACCTTATCTATTGTTGTGCAACCCAATACTCCCCAATATTTTCAAATTTCAGCTCCGCCTCTGTTCCAATGTTCACTTGTCTTGTTTTTTGTGATGCGGTGATATCTAGATTTTCAGTTTGCAATCCTTCAACTTTGTGGTTGCCCTCAGTCTTTGGGATATTAATGTTCCTCAGATCCTCGTCCTCTTCCTCGGCAGTCACATTGTAGCACTCCAGCACTTGGCGCAATTGGGTGGTCGAATCTGGTTGAATTAAGTCCAAGGGATCCTGTAGTACTCTGAAGATTGTTGCATTGACTTCCTACAATACCTCATCAATACTTTCAAACCCATACTCAAAGCTAAATGTCATCAAGAATCCCTATTGCAAAACCTCCCATGCTTCAGTGCCATAACCCCAAAAATGACCCTAGGGGACCTCTTCCTAATAGATCCTCAAGTACCTGATAAAAATTTCTAAAACAATGGAAGGCACTGCATAAATCACCTATGGGGTTTTTGGAGTGCTTCCGTCTATTCATGTTTGAAGCCCCAAAAAGTTAGATGAAATTTCAGTATCTCATGGATAGATTTTAATATTGCCTTATCCAATCTGTCAATCCCAAGAATAATTTCAAGCTTAAACACCACTCAGCATACTTCAATGATGGATCTGTGCATCACAAATAGACATGACCACTATTACAAGTGACTGTCCACCATCCCCTCATCAAACAACTCCACCGTTGCAGAGTGATGTGGGAGAATATGTGCACACATGCATTCAATCGTCACATCCTCTCGACATCACTCCTTCCACTTTTTGCATGGGTTTGGTTGCAGATCCATTAGGTTATCACATTGATTTTGTACCTCAACCTCCATCTTCGTACAAGGATGATCCTTCGGATGGCACTGTTTTGTGTTCTTCCATTCCGAACTCTACACTTGTTTTGAATGAGGATCAAGCCATTGATGGATTTGGTGTTGCACAACCAACATGTCCTAGCATTCATGAAGAGTATGACTCGGAGCTTGAACATCCACCGGCAGCAAAGGGCCATCCCTATCTATCCACACCTCTTCCATTTTTTCCTGACCTCCTTGGTGATCTTGCCCTCCTAGATTTTTCATGTGTATCTCCGTCCATAGACGCACCCATTGTTGATCATTTGTAGGACACATCGATGTTAGTCCATCATCTGACAACACAGAGGACAAATCATTCTTTGAACATCCACTTGATTTTTCATCTATATTTTCCAGAAACACAGAGGATGAACAATCTTGCTTCTCATCTACCCCTCTGTGTGATTCATCAATTCATGAGGATGTCAATCAACATCCTGAGTTTTCTGATCTTGGTTGTCATGATCTCTTTACCTCATCATCCGATCATGATGTTGATTCAAATTTTGTTAATCTATCTAAGACACTGTTCTACAATGATCTATTTGTCGACGAAGTTGAAACCCCATGAAATGTCAAGGAACTTCAGCCCGAGCTGATGGTCATGTCATGCCCTCGTTGTCCTAAGGTTGGTTTCACTCCTGATCAGGAAATTGGTCAAACGTGCAAGGCTCCTCATCACTCATATATATGCATTAAAGATCAATCTAACACTCAATTTTCACTTCCTCCACTTGAACTACAAGATCCCATCACTCATTCGTTGGAGGAATCTTACACAGCAAGCACACATGTGTAACGTAATTCGTCTACATTTCTCACCTTTGATTGCATGTCACAGTCAAGGGAATGTGTACACTCAACATCTGCACACGGTGTAGGATAGCACCATGTCAAGTCCAAAGAGTGCATCTCATGTGCTTTCACTCATTTTTGCTCTATGCATGCTTGTAAGCTCAAAGTGTGTCTGTCTTCATTGTTGTATCTTTCAAATCTGTTGGTTCACACAAAAATGTTGTTCGTGAACCATGCCTTCATCGGCATGGGTCAATCAATGCGTCAGTGGTTGCATGGGAAGTATCACTTCATGTGAGATGACCCATGCACTGTTAGCTTAGGAGTAGGAGTAGTGTTTTTTTTTAGTTGTTTGCTTGCATGCATGTTTGCTTCTTTCTTTGTGTTTTTGTTTGCTTTCTTGTTTTTTTACTTACTCACTTTTCCTTTTCATTTGCTTCTTCTTCTTGCTTTGCGTTTTGATTTGTTTGCTTGTTATTGTTCGTAGGTTAGTTTCGCATGGACCATGTGCGACTCTTGAAACAAGTTGGGTAAAGTACGTGAGGAATTGTACAACTATCAACATTTGGTTATCTATTGTCTACTCTCTTATGTAAGAACTTGTTCTCTCCGTCCATGATAAAACAATGGAAAATATGTACTATTCGAAGTGAACCTTGGTGAAAACACAACACTTGTGCACTAACTAGTATCGCCTACTCTAGTCAGTTGTTTTTGGGTTAATCCTTGTCATCTCAGTTAAGTAGAGTAAGGTGAGGGGGAACCTTAACAAGCATGTCAGAAGCATATATAAACTAATTCTCTAAAGCAACAACCTCTTTTGCTCTTAATAAGTCGGGATCCCTCTTCCATCTCTAAAATGAATAAGTTTTATGCACAGTTATGAAAATGAAAAATAAAAATGTGAAAAAGTGAAAAATTTCGAAAAAATGAAAAATGGATAAGGTGAAATAAGAGAAAGGCTTCATGCGTAGAGAGGTGATGCAAGTAACTCCACTGGGGTACTGACTAGGCTCACTGGCAACTAGGCTCACTAGCAACAGAGCGATGCTTGTGTTCCTGCGTGACTCTGCAAGGGTACTGTCCAGGACTGCTGGCAGTGGAGCAACACCAAAGATGAAACTAAAACTCTAACAACTATACTGCTTGTGCACCAATATACCCCTCATCCCCAATCAAAACAAATGTGTTGGCTTGGCTTGGAATGTGTGTCGACCAACCAAGGGCTTGGCACATGCTACATCTTATAATCAAGAAACTGTGGAAACCAAGATGGCTACAGAACTGAACAATAATTTCGGAGGTGTTAGACTTGATTTTCACAAACAAGGTCCATTCAGAGAGCTGAAGTTATACCAACATGTCCCCAGGTATTGTAGTGGCTACAACCACCCTCCAAAATTTTGCCTTAGCTTTGTTTTGGAGCCTCCCTACTGACCATCCTTAGAAGCCTGTCTTTCACTGTCAAGCACATCAACTTTTGTTGTTTCATAGAGTCTTGTCATCTTATGAATGCAAGTTTGTTCCACCCCCTTCATAGGATGCTTTCTGGACTTAGTGTCTGTTGTTGGTTGAGAAGCTCCCTTTAGGAATTGTGCAATTCTGGAGGGGAACTAACCTTCCCTGCAGAAATTGTGTAAACCCAGCTGGATACCCATCTGGGCTCCAGAATTGTGCAATTCTTCCTGACATTCTTCCTCTCAAAAATTACGCAATTCATCCCAGGACAACTGCTCAACCCAGAAATTATGCAATTCTAAAAGGTAGTCACCTGCTGCTCCTAGAAATTGCGCAATCCCTTTAGGAAATCCAGCCCAGCAACTAGCAAAAATTGCACAAATCCATCCAAGTAGCCTGATGGGCTCAGAAATTGCGAAATACAGTCAGCCAGGCTTCCTTGAGAAAATTGCGAGGTCTAACCCCGGACAGCTGCTGGCCTCAGAAATTGCAAAATATAGTCAGCCAGGCTTCCTTGATAAAATTGCGAGGTCTGACCCAGCACAGTTGTTGGGCTCAGAAATTGTGAAATACAATCAGGAAGGCTTCCTTGAGAAAATTGCGAGGTTTTACCCAAGATAGCTAATCAGCTCAGAAATTCTGCGATACAGTCAGACAGGATTCCTTGAGAAAATTGCGAGATTTTACCCATGACAACTGCTTAGCTTAGAAATTGCGCAATACAATGAGACAAGCTTCCTTGAGAAAATTACGAGGTCTAACCCAAGACAGTTGCTCCACCCATAAATTGCGCAATCCTGGGGGACAGTCACTTGTTCCTCCCAGAAATTGCGCAATCCGTCTGGGACAACCATCTTTGCACAGCCTAGAAACTATGCAAATTTTCATCCTAAGCTTGCAGACCAATGTATGTGCCTTCTAGTTAATCAAGTCCCTCCCGGACCAAGCAAAATTTATTTTCATGCATGGATTGGTTTCCTAAGGCAGCATGCAAAGGCATCCCTTGATTCAAGGATCTATTTTTAGCAGCTGGAGGTTACATGCAAGGATCATTTTAGAAACCTCTCACCAAGTGTCGTTTTTCCTAGATTTTTGGCATGTGTGTCACAACCTTGATTTTATCAAAACTCATCAACTAGACATTGTAGAGCTCATTCCTCACATCGACCTCGAAGCTCTTACATTCCACATTCCATCTAGGATTCGTCGGCACATTCAGCTTAGTTGTTTCGGGGTAAGCTCACTTTTCATGTCTTACGCTGTGTTTCTGTCACTTTTTGTGTTTAGATTTATGTGAGTGTTGTATACTTGATTTCAGTGAGTGCTTGCTACCATTTTGATATGTGTTAGCTTGTAGAAGCACCATTTTAGTTTTTGTTCACTTCTCACTGTTGTCGCATGCATGACACTGTTTTTGCACAAACAGTCATCGTTGCGGTGACTCGCTTCACACCCATGCATGCTTTCACATTTTCTGAATCTTGCAC
>Ga0068628_1000001_pt1 | contig 40242 bp, 52 predicted proteins | sample InSIn2gowninarea_FD_77431 | JGI IMG/M metagenome (GOLD analysis project Ga0068628, IMG submission 77431) | Clean room microbial communities from NASA Spacecraft Assembly Facility at Jet Propulsion Laboratory, Pasadena, California, USA -... ... | reverse complement strand
CTAGTAAAATTGACGAGTATCCCGAAGGCACAATGCTCGTTTGCATCACTGATGATAACCAGAAATCTGCCGCTTCTTGTTATGCTAATGCACTTCCACTGCCCTAAAGCATAATCCATACCTCGGTCTTCAAACATTTGCAAAATAGATTGATTGACTCGCTCCATAGACTGACAGGCTGCTTTATCGCCAATGATTGCTCTTGCTGCTGAAAAATCAGGCTCTTCAAGTACAATCCACCCACCGGGTTTGAGTAACTTTAACATTCTGGTTAACGCTACTTGAAAGTCTGGAATATGAATGAGAACGTATCGTGCATGAACGAGATCGAAAGAATCATTTTCAAGTGGAAGATGCCGAACATCTGCTTCCAAAACCTCAATATTGGGCTGGTTCGTGTCCGCAACAAAACAGGTGTCTAAGTCAACAGCAACAACTTTACCGTTTTCTCCGATTGTTGCTGCCAACCATCGCGCAATTGAGCCTGCCCCTGCTCCCACTTCAAGGCATCGCCAACTTTCGGCAATTCCTGTTGATTGAATCCGTTTTTGGCTTGTTGGGTCGAATACTCGCTCAATTGCTTGCAGCCGTTCAAATTCCTTAAGACGCTGAGAGTTAGTGAAAATGTATTGGGATGTTTTCATTTATCCTTCCACTTAAATTTGTAATCTGAGTTTTTTATTACATGATCTCAACTCTAATTTTTCAATCGAAATTTTGCAATCCCTACTTTACCAATAACTGAAAGCCGTATAACGCTTTGCTTGAGCGGCTAGCACTTACCTGGAATGCTTGAGATGGCGGCAATTGCTCTAGCCGTTGCCCGTTACCATCGATAATGTTTGCTGCCGTTGAGGAGGCGATCGCAGTATTGCTGACGTTTTGTGCGACCGCAACTCGTATTTCGATAGCCGGAGCGATGTATGGGCGGGTCTTTTCTTTGCTTTTTGAGCTTTTAGCTTGGATTTTTGGTGGATGCTTTTGAGCGATTACTTTTGTCGTCTGCTTTTTTGTTGAAGGTCGTACCTAGGAGGTTTTAACTTTAGGTAAAGCTGGAGTAACTTGCGGCGGTAATGCTTTTGATGGTGAAGGTGGCTGGGGAGTAGGACGAATGTCAACTGTTGCTGTAGAGGATGGTTGCCCCCAAGACATTATCTGAAACGCTAGAGGAATAAGCACCGCAGGCAAAAACCAAAACAAACAACGCATTTTAAAACCTTGGAAATTCTACAAGCATTGCGGCATACTCAGTGTCGAGCATATCAATTTCTTGAATACACACGCTGTCAGGGCTGTAGGGCAGTGGAAGTGCATTAGCATAACAAGAAGCGGCAGATTTCTGGTTATCATCAGTGATGCAAACGAGCATTGTGCCTTCGGGATACTCGTCAATTTTACTAGCGATCCTGTAGGGTAGTCGTACAGCAGTCGCATAACCGTAGCCTATTGCATCCGCGCTAGGACTTTCGACGATTAGCTGGGGTGGTTCGCAAAGAGTTCGCAAATAAATATAGGGTAGATTTCTTGCTTTACTGAACCCTTTGCCTTTTTTAGCAACAACAAATTCGTTGAGTTCGGGGCGATTGCCCAAGGGGCAGTGCTGGAAGCAATCGCGGCAAAGTATTCGGAAACCATGAGTAGTCGAATATTCTATGATTCCTGGCTCTAAATTTTCAATGGCTAGAAAATCGTCTAGTTTCTCAAACTTAGCGATTTGTTCCAGTCTATAAGCGGCTGCTTTTTCTCGCTCAATATCTAAGTAAGATAAAAAAGTTTGGAAAGCTAGGTGTAAGTTCATAAAGTATAGTCCCTGTGAGGGTTTACCTGAAAAAGGGGCTATTGCTAAGTCAATGCCCCTGTGAGAAAAGTTATTTAGCAAACAAATAATTCTTGTTGTATTACTTCCACCATCTCTACTTTTGCTTGCTGCAACTTGAGCTTTATTTGACTAACCAAAAATGCAAGTTTCTGATCGCGTCCATTGACTTTTTGGGCTATCCCCAGGACTTTCGCTATCTTCCTAGCTTGGCGTATCTTCACCTTATCTAAGTCTGCCCCTCTCAACAAATCTTCAAGTTTTGGTGCAATAAGCATACTTGTTTCTTTCCCTTGCGGTAGCAACCATAGGTGCTTTTGCTCCTTCTCTACCACCTCAACCAATCCTACAGATTCCCCTAGGGGCAAAGGCAACAGCCAGGGATCGGGCAACTGGGGAAACTTCTGTGGGGTTGTTGCTAGAGGTAGTTGAGTGAGTGGCTTTTCAATGTTGGTTGATGGCGAGTTGGAAGCAACTTTAATTTGGTTGTAAACCGCCAACGCCCTTGTCCCAAAATCTATTGCGGCAATAGTTAGAAATCCTAATGCGATCGCATTGAACAAGTAAGTCAACAATTCTTGAGTAAACATAGTAGAAATCCTTCGTTTGTTTCGGCGTGTAGAGAGTGCCGAGTTTTTGTCTTCACATTGTTATAGCAAATGTAGTTGTTAAGCTATTAAACTTCAACAATTGTTTGACTTAATATTATAATAAATCAAGTTATAAGTCAAGCATTGTATTATTAATAACTGTGTTTACAGCAATTGTTAATAGCTAAAACAGATTTCAGTTTACTTGTCTAATTGTTAAGTTCAACCTCCCGCCGTTCTTCAGTAGATTGCTAGTATTAGGGACAGTTCCTTTGAAGGCATGAAAGAAATTTCGGCTTTCTCCGCCTAAAACAATTATGTCACCACTTTGGACAATATACTGCTTAGTTTCGCCTGTTCGCGTAAGTCCGCCTAAAACAAAAATTCCGCTATCTCCTAAGCTAATAGAAATTCTTGGCGCATTCTTATTCTCCTCTGTACTGTCTTGATGCAACCCTAGTTTTTCGCCTTTTCTATAAAGATTAATTAGGCAGGACTGGGGAGAAAAATCATCGTTTCCCGTTTCTTTTGCTATTACTATTGCCAGGTTTTTTATTACCTGGGGCATCGCTGGAAATACTTTAAGAATGTGTGGATGAAGTTGCTGATAGCGGTATCCATGCCTATCTGCCACCCAGCCCAACTCGCCGCAGCTAGTCATCGAATAATTGAAAGATTGACCACTCGGCATACTTGGTCGAAACAATGGCGCTTGTTTTACAACTGCTCTAGCTGCGGCTAAAATCTCTTGTTGTACAACTTTAGTAAGCTTTGATTTGAGTAAAAAAATTCTTTATTCGCTGTCATATTAAAGTATTTTTGCGCCGACGTTTTTTGTTTAATTTTGTAAGAAAAACTAATCTTTTATGAGAATTTTTTCGTGCCAGTGCGATTGCCGTTTCGTTAGTGCTGGAAGCAATCGCACTCTGAAAACGTGCTAGTTGCAATAAGTACCATTTTCTCTCATCCTTTTCCCAAACGGCTAGTAGGTCGAACAACAATGAAACACTAGCCATCGAACCTTTAGTTAAGTGTTGTATGACAAGCAGTAATCAACAAGAGCTAAATCCCTAATCTTTCGCTGGAAAGAGCAGCTTTAATATCAATTTTATTTGAGATAAGCTAACCAAGGAACAAAAGAAGGGCGAGCGCAAGTATTACATAAATCTTGTACTTCTCCCGATCCGAAATCATCACTTGAACCAGTGTAGTTAGATATTAGACTGAGGTGATATAAATAACTTGGTGAAGGCAAAACTATTGTGTCCAGTGTAAAAAAGCTTTTTAGTGGTTTATTAGCAGCAAGTATTAGTTTAGTTGCGATCGCACCACCGATTTTACAACCCATCCAGGCGCAAACACAAAGTTCAGGGCAGCAGGAACTAGAAAAACTGCTACAGCAAGCATTGCAGCAGACACAGCAAGGGAAACCCACCCAAGCGTTTACTACATACCAACAAGTTCTAACTTTAGCAAGGCAGCTCCAAGACAAAAAAAATGAAGCTATCGCACTTGTCGGTATTGGTCTTAACTATGACAATATTGGGCAGCCCCAGAGGGCGTTGGAGTTCTATAATGCTGCTTTACCAATTAGTAAGGAAGTAGGTGACAGAGCAGGTGTTGCTAATACTCTCAATAACATCGGTGCGGTTTACAACAGCATCGGGCAGCCGCAGAAGGCATTGGAGTTCTATAATGCTGCTTTACCAATTAGTAAGGAAGTAGGCGACAGAACAGGCGTTGCTAATACTCTCAATAATATCGGTTTTGTTTACAGAATCATCGGGCAGCCGCAGAAGGCGTTGGAGTTCTACAATGCTGCTTTACCAATCAGAAAAGAAGTAGGCGACAGAGCAGGTGTCGCTACAACACTTAACAATATCGGTTTTGTTTACAGAATCATCGGGCAACCGCAGAAAGCGCTGGAGTTTTATAATGCTGCTTTACCAATCAGAAAAGAAGTAGGCGACAGAGCGGGGGAGGCTACAACACTCAACAATGTCGGTTTGGTTTATGACAGCATCGGGCAGCCGCAGAAGGCATTGGAGTTCTATAATGCTGCTTTACCGATTCTCAGAGAAGTAGGCGACAGAGCAGTTGAAGCTAAGACACTCAACAATGTCGGTTTGGTTTATGACAACATCGGGCAGCCGCAGAAGGCGTTGGAGTTTTATAATGCTGCTTTACCAATTAGTAAGGAAGTAGGCAACAGAGCAGGTGTTGCAGCAACACTCAGTAATATTGGTGTGATTTATCAGCGCATTGGGCAGCCGCAGAAGGCATTGGAGTTCTATAATGCTGCTTTACCAATCAGAAAAGAAGTAGGCGATAGAGCGGGGGAGGCTACAACACTCAACAATGTCGGTTTGGTTTATGACAGCATCGGGCAGCAGCAGAAAGCGTTGGAGTTTTATAATGCTGCTTTACCAATCAGAAAAGAAGTAGGCGACAGAGTGGGGGAGGCTACAACACTCAGTAATATTGGTTTGGTTTATCGAAATATCAAGCGACCAACAGAAGCTATCAAAAATTTTGAGCAATCGGTGGAAATTACCTTACAACTTCGCGGCGGACTTGAACGCTCAAACCGACAGCAGTTTTTAGCAAGTAACCAAGGTACTGGAGTTGGTTTAGTCGAGTTGTTGATTGCTCAAAAGCAACCAGAGCGTGCATACCAGTGGGTAAATCTCACAACTTCTGCCGAGCTTGCTGATTATTCACGCCTAGTTGATGCTAAAGTTGCTAATTCCCAAGCACAACGAGCAATCGAAGAATGGAATCAATCTAACCTTCAACTAGAAAACTTGCGCCAGCAATTGCAGCAAGAGTTCTCACCCCAGCTATCAGCAAAAATCAATACTCTACAGGCACAAATCAATCAACGAGCCGAAACTATTTCTCATAAGTTTCCAGAAGTAGCAGAAATATTTGAGACTAAACCTAAAGATATTGCTATGTTAAGGGCTAATATTCCTGCGGGAACGGTAGTTATTCAGCCTGTTTTACTAACTGGAGTATCTAATGTCCCAAATACAATCGCTCTATTTGTCCTTACCAAAGACAAGCTTACTGTTACGCAACAAAAAATTGACCCTAAAGCATTTGATGAGCTAATTACCCAATACCGCAAAGAGCTAGCCGATGGCAGATTCAACAAGTACCGCGCTACTAGCTTCAAGCTCTATGACATTTTGATTCGCCCTGTAGAAGCACAAATTGCCGACGATACTAAACAACTGAGTATCATTGCTACGGGCAAATTGCGTTATATCCCTTTTGAAACGCTAATTGATAGTAAAACAAATAAATATCTGATTGAGAAATACCCTGTTAATAATCTCACTAGGCTTTCGGGTCGTCCTTTGCCATCAAAAAAGCTTAAGTCAACATTGTTAGGTCTTGGTAATCCTTTTCCCAAGGATGGGCGCAGCTTGCAAGGAGCCGAAGATGAAGTAAAGAGTATTACTTCATTGTCGCCTGGAAGTGAGGCGCATTTAGGCGCTGAAGCTAAACTTGATACTTTCACTACTCTTGCTCCTCGTTTTCCGATTTTGCACTTAGCAACTCACGGTTGTTTCCGTCCCGAAGGTTGTCCTGACTTAAAGTTAGAAGCTAATACTATCTTGTTTAGCGATCGCAATCTCAACATTGCTGATGCTGCATTGCTTGGACTTAAAAACACCGATTTAGTTGTTCTCAGTGCTTGTCAAACCGCCGTTAGCGCCAGTTCTAACGGTGAAGAATTTGCAGGCATTGCATATCTATTTGAACGTGCAGGGGCTAAATCTGTAATTGCAAGTCTTTGGTTAGCAAAGGATAAGGAGACAAAAGACTTGATGATTGCGTTTTACCAGAATCTCAAAAAGGGTATGACCAAAGGAGAAGCATTGAGGAGTGCGAAATTGAGCTTGATTGACAAACATCCTTTGTACTGGTCGCCGTTTATCTTGATTGGTGATGCCCGTTAGCGCAGGGTAGTTTATCCGCCCCAACGCTGTAATCATCCTTTGTTTTCCTCCTGTTCTTCTTAACCGTCTTTTGCTCTACATGATTGGGATTCACCCCTGTTGGAAACACCAGCCGCGCCTTCGGGTTTTCCCGCGCCAGAGCAATTGCACTCTGGGGGCGCGCCAGTTCTAACAAGTACCACTTCTTGCCATCTTTTTCCCATACGGCAAGTAAGTCGAATCCGTCGCGGGGATTAATTGCGATCGCTTTGTACTTCATTATTCAACCTCCTTAGCAATAAGTTGTTATTTTCGTTTTGATGCTCCGCCGACTTCTCGCAAAATCCTCAACCAGCGCGATCGCCCTTTGACACTGCCGAATGTTGAACATAGCCACATGAGTTTTTTCTAGAGGTAATTTCATTGCCCTCGACAACCACTTGTAGGCAGCTTGGCGGCTAGGGAAAACACCGCACCGCCACAGTGGATCGAACTTGCGATGAGCCAAACTACGCCATCTCCGCAATTCCTTATCGGCTAGAGTTCCCATCGGAATAATTGTTTTAGGATGACAACGCACACGAGCGTCGCAATGGGGAAAGCGATCGCACAGGTAGATGAATCCGTAGTCGCAACCATAAATCTTGGTGTGACTTTACCCATAACCTTGCCGTTGCGGCAAAGTTATGGGTAAAGTCACAAACTTCTCCAAGCAAAATTGAGCAACGCCTAACGGCATGAAGCCACGAATCACCCAAATGCGACGCTAGGGTGCGCTGCCATCCTAGAACTTGAGCAACGCCTAACGGCATAAAGCCACGAATCGAGTGCTTAGGTGAAAACCCTTGACTGAGAAAGGCTCATTTACAATCTTACAAGCACCTTCGAGATAGAAAACCCGACGACGAAAACACAAAATTTACTAAATTCTCCCTTATCTTCAGCCCATCAAACTAAGTCCATACAAACTTTTCCAGAAATGGCAAGCTTATCTTTCCAGTTTGGATTAATGGCAAACTTATGGTTCCTATCCGTTAATTACATTCAAAATTAGCTGACGCAAAAAGAGGGCTATAGTGTTATTGACGGCAAACTTATGGTTCCAATTGCGGCAAGGTTATGGGTAAAGTCACACTTGGCGCTGTCTATCAAAGACACTCGACTATTACAAAAGGGACACCGTTGGGGTTTCATCGGCTTGCCCCCTGCAACTGCTCTAGTACCGCTAGTTCTTCAGCTATCGCTCTAGCAACGGCTAGTAACCCTAAGCGCGATAGGTTTTGGAGTAAGGCGATCGCTTTATTGAACTTGGGACAGCGATTACAAACATGGTCGAAATCGATAGCAGCAGGTTCGGTTGCTTCATAGAGCGCGGCGATCGCTAGTGAAGCTTTTTTGTCTTGGCTCAGGTATTGCAGATAGATTTCTAGCTGCTGCAAAGTCGGCTCATCTTTTGGGTTAAGCGAGTGGCTGGTGAGAAGGGGCATTGTTATATTTCCTATGGGTAAAACAAACCCGCCAGTGTTGACTAGCGGGTGGGGATATTATTTGTTTGGGCTGCTGGGAAAAGATTTGTTGTTTGTTTGATTCAGGCGGCTACTGGATTTGCCCTTGTAGCTGCAATAGTCTCCTGTACTGGCAACTGCCATCGCACAGTAATAAAGCTACCGTCTCCTATTTGGTAGGACAGAAAATTAGGATGCGATCGCCTCCAACCTTTGCCATTAGAATTACGAGCATATGCCGATTCATTAACGTTTGGTTGAGGTTTACCTCGCTCCCAATACAATCGACAGAGCGGACCCGAAGTCACCCGATAACGAAAGCTGCCCCCAGGAGAAACGATGATTTCACCCAAATACTCGGCGCTCAATTGGCGCAAATCTTCGTCAGCGAACAGCCCCAACGGAGCATAGAATCGCGTCGGGGCGGGTTCTAAAGCACTACATTTACCCATGGCTATGATTTTGGTAATTTTAAATGCTGTTCAACCATCTCCAACTTCATCTGCGCCTCGCTTTTTTCCTGGAGGCTAATTTTACCAGACTTTAGCTGACCCAGATAAAGCTTTTTGGCGTGTTGGAAGTCCAGGCGCGCATCTCTTTTGTTGCCTAGATTATTGAGGACGATCGCTCTGTAATAATAAGCGATCGCCAGATCGGGAAACTGCTTAATTGCATTATTAGCTACTCTCAAAGCTATAGAGTAATTTTTGTCTTTGGTGGCACTTTCAACTACTTGGAGTAACTGTTGTTGTGTTGGTTGAGACTGAAAATCTATTGTCACTTGAGCTAGTCCTGGTGATGCAAATGTTAGCCAAGGTAATAACAGTGTTGTCGCGATAATTTTCTTCATTAGTTTTTCTCCAGTGTTCGATCTCTGTTGCGGGTGTTCCAAGCGGTAATCGCTCCTTCTCTATCTGTCGCGTGGCTTCCTTGTGCGCCGCATGAACACCACAACCAAAAATCCTTTCCTTGTTGATATTCTTCCCGCTCTTGTCCGCCACAAAAGGGGCATAACAAACATTGGTAGTAAAAAGAAGCTTCCTCAAGAGCGCTTCGTCCATTCCACAATGCGATCGCTCCTTCCTCATTCTCCGCTTCTCCTGCTTGTGCGCCGCAATCGTTGCAGTACATTAAAGTGTGCTGACCGTCATAGTACAGGTCATAAATTTCTTGGTTTAAGCTGCCACAAAACGGACAAGGTAAATATTGCATAAATCACCTCTGAAATTGTTTTTGATGCCTAATTTTTTGTTACTGACACCTGTTGAATTACAGCATTTGTTGTGTTGGCAGAAAGTAGGACTTATACCGATGCCGCCGCCTTTTAGTCCTTGTTAATTATTAATCTCATTCATTTTGCTTAAGTTTTCTAAGGTCATTGGTCGCCCAATCAATTCTCGTAACTGACTTTCCATATCGGGGAAATTATGCTGGCAGTGATAGAGGGCGCATAGGAATCCACCAGGCTCTTTTGACCGTGGTTAGCTCATCCATTGCTCGAATTGTTGCGCGGTACAAGCCATACCGCGTTTTGTACCTTTGTGGGCTACGCATAGTTACTGTTTTGCTCCTACTGGCTTAATCCGTTGTCTTTGATGCCTAATTTTGTTGCACAGACACTTGTTGAGTTGCAGCAGTTGAACTGCTGATAGATGGTTGAACTTTTGCGTGTATGTAATACCGACTGATGTAGGTTGCATATGGTCGGTTAATTAGTTGGTGATTAAATAGCGATAGCGCAAGCGCGCACGCAGGGCTTCGCTCTGCTCTCGTTTATCAGCGCTGAGAACTAAACTGCAAACGTTGAATTTGGTAGTTCACTTTTTTGATGTAATGCCGCAAGACAACCTTTCCTCTTTGTTTTGCTTGGGGGTAAACTTGCGCGTAATGCTGAAGCAGGTGTTGCAACTCCTCAAGACTTTTTTGTTTGGTGAATACTGGTTCTATCATTATTAGCTCTCTCTTTTTCATTACAAAGTGAGGGCTAGAACAACTGTCTAGCCCTAAACAAAAAACATCGGAATTTTGGGGCAAAATCTTCTGCCGTTACCGGATTAGCCTCGTTGCTTTATCAGAGATTGGTTCTACTTCTACTTTCTCTAATGACTTAAAGGTACATAATCGCTCGTACTTCTTTACCCCTTGCTCGTCGTTACCGATACAACGGCTGAAAAACACAACTGCCCCGTATTTATTCGTCGGACTTCGCCTTAAAAACTGCTTTCCTTGCCAATTGAGAATAGCTGCTCCTTGAGCATCACTCCTTTCTACTGTTGCCCCTATCGATGAAAAGTCAAAGGTTGCAAATTCTTCTAGGTGTAGTTGATAGTTGGACGCTTCCTTTCGGGCTTCTGCTTCCTCCAGAGATTGGGCTACTCGCTCTAGCAATCGATTGTTATCAAGCAACAGCTTGTAGATCGCCCGTAGCCCTTCAGTCATTGTCTTTTCAAATTCTTCACTCACGATTTTTCAGTCCTTTTCAAAGGTTTCTATAGCTTGGATTCCGACGCAGCCACCGGAACAGCCCAGGCATAGCCTTGTAGTTCTGCTTGAGAAAATCTTGATAGCGTTCGGGTAAGCGACCCGTTAGGCACATCAACTCGTCTCTATCCAAGTCTAAGTAGTGCGCTAGTTGCTGGATTAAATACTCTTTTGGTGGATAATCAGAGCGATCGCTTTCCAGCTTAGACAAATAGGTAAAATCTATCTCTACCAGCTTCGCCAATTCGCGCTGGCTATAGCCAATGCTTACTCGTGCCGTGCGGATGACTTGCCCGAATGTTGTAGTCACAAATCGACTCCAAACTCCCGCAAAACGCTTTTCTCATCATCCCAAACCTTTTCCCAATCTGGCGGATCTGTTACAGTCTCATACCCATCATGAGTAACAACCCGATACAAGATTAGCTCAGATAGATGAAAGTCAACATAAGTAGGAACGAGCAAGCCCTTCTCTAAATACTGCGGGAAGATCATCAGTTGACCTGTAGTATCGTACAAGTGCAAGCTCACGTTGCGCGGCTGCTCTTGATTGCCGTAGGATTCACCGTTTACGGAAAATTGGTGGGAAACAATTTCTACAACTATGCCAAACTCAAAGCCCTTCCAGCCACTAGGCTTAAGCCGTACCCATTCTTCTGGGCGGTAGGGTTCTTTGAGTCGGACGATATCACCAGTATTAAGAATATGTGCAGTCATAAGTTTAAATGGCTGAGGTGCTGCCCAAAGCTGCTTGTGCTTCCAACAATTTTGCTATTACTAACTCCCTTTGTACCTGCACTTTCCTTGCAAATTCGTAACCCGCCTGTTCTAGAGGATCGTCTAATGATAGTGACAAGGTTATATTTTGCCCATAGTGTTGCTGAAAAATAGCTTCCCCGCGCTCAAACTTCCGCGCTATAGCTGCTTTCTTCTCCGCCTCATGGTTAACAACAGAGCAAGTAAATCTCCAACGAGTTGCCTCTGTATAATAAATTGAGGTGATGGAGAAAAACTTTTCAGTATGACCATCATGCTCCGCGATTACGCTTTTATCGTTAACCTTAGTAACGGTGTACCCGTTCGCTAGTTCCATGCCTACTTGAGCATCAATTTTACCCAGTTTGCTGATTCCCTCATTGTTACTATCTTTGATTACTCTTAATTGCATAATTCCTCGCTGTAGTGGCGTAAACTTTCCCACGTAATACCAACGTTTGCATCATGTTTATCAAAGGCTTTTTGCAGTATACTTTGCGCTTGTTCTTCGCTCAGGGAAGATGTTTCTGTGTCCTCGTCAAAATTGTCTTGGACGGCATGAACATCCTCGGTAGTCCAAACAACGGCTACTTTGTCTGTCCAATACTGCGACAGTACAGATTCTGCTGCTTGGGAGTTTTGGACTAGCCCTGCTTCTACCAAACTTCTTACCATTTCTTGAGTGTGATACTGATCCATTTTGCTTACCTATGTACCCTCGCTAAGTTTCCAAGCAAGTTAAGCGCAGAATACTTCCTGCTAATTCTCTTTGTTCAGCGCTTAAATATTCCATTTCGCCTTGCCCTAATACGAACAAAATAGAGAAAGCTGTATTCAGTAGCTCCTTTTCTGCCTCTGGCAACAGTTCCAGCAAGGCAAGTAGCTGAGGCGAAGTCTTTGGAGCAGTTGCAATTATTCTAGAAAATGTTGGTGCATCCAGGGTTTCGACAATTGCATTCGTGAGGCTTGTTAGTGCCGTGTATTGTTGTTTCAATTTGTTTGTAAGTTCCTGCCTCACTCGACAAGTTCCTGTAATTGATGTCTCGTTCGCTCTTTCAAAAGCTTGCTTTGAAGCTAATAAATTTTCTTGCGCTTTCTTGAGTAGCAGCGCATAAATTGCTATCTCGTTCTGTGCTACATCCATGTGGGCGAGTGCTGGATTTATGTTGGTTTCGTACATCGGTTTTTGCTTTAGCTAATATTTACTCGCCTGTTACCGTTGGCACAGGGCAACTGTACTTGTTCGTGAGTTAAGGGCTGATGCGATTGCACTTTGACGTTACTACTAATCGCAAACTCAACAGAGGGATCTGACAGACACCATATTTGACGCACAAAATCCGTGAAACTGTCGGCAATTTTTTCACATTGTTCAGAATCGATCTCATCGCCGACAACATCAATTTCCAGGGTAATCCGTTGTGTCTTCTGTTGCCTTCTGAGGGTTGTTGTGTCAAAGTTCGTTATCATTTTTTTCCTGTTTCTAGTAAGTCTGGGATAGGCTCTTGGACTGTTAGTTTTTAATGCCAGAATGAAGCAAGGCTTTGAATAAAGCAATTTGCGCTAGTGGAATTACTGAATCGATAGCGCTCATTAATAAAGCTGGAAGTATGCTGCTTTCCATGTGTGAATCTCCAATTGTTAAAACTTCGCTCATTAATTGCCACCTTGGGCTATTTCCAACAAAAAATCGCTGACAAAGATTGATTGATAAATGGTTTTATTTGTCAGCTTGTAAATCCATCCTGACCAACAATTGTTTGACACATACTGGCTGCCTACTACTTCAGCCATATCTTCTTCCATAACCAATCCTGTTGACTTCATAAACCTAACTTGCGTTCTTAACTCAAAACATGGCAATGGTGGTTTATTGTCGGGATTATTTATACAGTATTCGCAGCGTTTTGTACTGTCCTGAATCCAGGTAACTCCTTCACAAACTGAGCAATAGTTGAAGTACCAACAGTTTTTGTGTCCTGCCGGACGCGGGTAGGCTTGGGCAAACATTTTACCTGAACAATTGTTGTTTCTAACGGCTTTGCGAAAATTAGGTTTTCTCATGTTGCCTACAAGATTGTTTTTTAGTTAATTCCTAGCTGGCAGTATTAATTGCCAGCTAGTTATCGTCAGTTACTTCGCCATCGCAATCTCTCGCCAACTAGAAGCAGGCAAGGACAGCACTCGGCTACCATCGCGCTCTAGAGTCGTGGCTCTTTCGTAATCATCCACGTCTTGGCTCGTGCGAGTGATCGCATTGAGCAAGCCATAAGCCGATAAGTCACCCCCTTGGATGAGGTGTTGCAGTATGCCTGAACTCTCCTCACCGTTGTAGCCAAAGCTTTTCGTTAGCAGTTCCACAGACTTGACGGGGTTGCCTTCAATTCGTTGCTCCGTTGATTCCCGCATCCGTTCAACGATTGTCGAAAACTTGGTAATATCCACTGCTGCCCGTACCGTGTCTTGCACCTTGAGGAAAAACGCGCGATCATCGGCTTTGATTGTCTCATCCCGGAACAGTTCGTAAGCCTCGCCTTCCTCGGCGTTGCGCCCTACGTGATATCGCTTTTGGCTATGGTCTTGGGCGATCATCCCGTTGAGGCAAATTAATCTGTATACCAAAGGCTCAACTTTTAATGAGCCGTTACCCACCTCAGAATTAGAAATTACCATTCCCGCCTGTACTACGTCGCCCTGCTTTACTTCTAACTCCAAGCGCTCGTTGATAACCTTTATGTACATTCGAGATGCAGTTAATTCGGTGCTAACGATTTTTAAGCCTTCGCCCATTTCTTTGAGGACTGGCAATACTGCTGATGCTAGATCATAATTGTCTAGCCTGCGGTAGCGATCGCTTAAGAATGCTCTCATGCTCCCATCCAGCGTCCGCACCATTCGCCGCTCTGGTTTTTGGTGAAACCACTCATTGACGTTCGCCGCTAGTAGTTCAGGGGCTTGCGATCGCATTCTTTGGTAATACTTACTTGGGATGTCTAACCTTGCAGCTATTTGGGTGTGGGCGTGGTCTGCGATCGCAAATTCTTGGCGGGTGTCGCCCTCTAGTGTCATCTCCCCGGTATCGGTCATTTCCAGAGATTCGGTACTAGCGATAAAGTCCTTTTTTGTCTCTGATTGTCTTTCCAGTTCTAGTGCTAGTTCGCTGAGTGTTTTGCCGCTTTTCATGGCTTGTCAATCCTTGTGGGTAGTTAAGTAGATAAGGAAGGCGCAGTATGTAGAGTTGAAAGCGCCTTAATAATCAAGCAACGCGAGGTCTATCAAGTTAGCGCAGACCTAAAAGCCGCTCTCGATACTCCTGCCTAAACTGGTCACTAGAAACATATTTCTGTGCTGTTCGCTGTGCTATCCGTACCCCTTCTTCATAGTCGAAGGCTCTACCAATTGCGCGCCCATCTACCCAAATTACATACCACGGGTACGTTGAGTTATGCGTTACTGACCAAGTAAGGGGTTTTTGAGCAGGAGTTGGTACAGGAGGCTTGGCTAATGCGTTGTAGCCTTTTACATAGCCTTGGGAATATTCACAACTAGCTTTTGTATAGAGTGGAATGGACTTATCTGTTGCATCTAATCGCCCGTGATTTCTTCCCTGCTCAAACTCATTAGGGGGCGGTGGTTGCAAGTCGTCTTCTTCTCGGTCTAAAACCCATTCTTCGTGATAGTAGGAGGCGTTTGTCGGTTTGACCTTTAGCCAGACTCGACCATCAGAATAAACGTCCTTATTTATTACCTCCATGACTGGAGTAAAAGGAGCATGGATAGTATCGCCGATGTTCGCTTTAGTTGTGGCTTTATTCCAGATTTTCGGGGTAGATTCAGAGCGGACTTGAATTGTGCGTTTTTCTTGCGTTAACATTTGAGTTACCTATGTAAGTAGGAACCAAAGCCTGCAAGCGATCGCCGTGCAAAAGATGAACGCTTGTAGGCTTTGTTGTTGTGTACAAATTGTCTAAAGTAAGTCTTTTCTATCCACCAGGGCATCTCTAATCAGCGTTCATCCCTTCCGGGCTACCTGGTTCGTCTCTCGTCTGGGGGTTGCAGGCGATGCCTCGTTTCCAGTTCCCCTGTTGTCTAGCCAACAGCAACCTTATTTCTTTACCTACTAATAGTATACCTACTATTAGTAGGTATGTCAATAGTTCAACTTATATGAGTAAGTTATAGAGTTAAGCAAACATATTATTTCTACTAATAGTAGTCAACCCATTGGTTTACCTACTATTAGTAGGCTATACTAAAACCAGTACACTCAGATAATGACAGTGAAAGTGCAATTGAAAGAAATTAGGACAGCTAGAAAAATCTCTCAAAACGAGTTAGCGAGACTTTTAGAGATGTCGTTAGCCAACGTTCAAAAGATTGAGTACGGAAAAGCAAAATCTATCCCCCTGGACACTTTAGACAAGTTATGTAAGGTACTGAAGTGTGAGCCTGGAGACCTATTGCAGTTTATTCCCGATGATGAGCAAGATATTGTTGATAAACAAGGCAACATTAAGGCTCTGGAGCAAAACAGTAAATCTGTTCAAGACAAGCCGTCACATCATCGTAATACTACCCAGTCTTTTCTAATTATTATTCCTGAACTACCGGAGTCTGCTTAGACATCATTTCGTAATATTTTTTCCAAGCAGTTCTGTCTTTCTGTGTTGATGTCTAATCAACACACAACTTGTTGTTATAGAAAATTACACGAATTCTCCAGGGAAAGCTAAAGATCACTGGGGTACTTCAACTTGCTCTATAAACTTATAGAGGTTATGGCAATGACAATCGTATCTGAATCGGTCTTGATTGAGTCTAAATCCGCTCGCGATAATCAACTTGAAGCTGTCTCTCCACATCGCGCTCAAGAAATTCTTAATAAAGTTAAAGCTCTCTTCTTTGCTGTTTGGAAAAACGAAGGTATTACTACTACTGAACAATTAGCAGCCTTCTACGAAATTGAACCTAGCAGTATTCGCCAAGTCGTCAAACGTCACCAGGATGAGTTCGAGTTAGATGGGTTAAAAAGCTTACGAGGAAAGGATTTAAAGGAGGTGCGTGACTTTTTGTCACTCACCTCTACAGCAGTGAATTTAACTATTTGGACACCACGAGCAGCACTGCGTTTAGGGATGTTGCTGCGAGATTCTGCGATCGCTAAAGCAGTAAGAACCAGCGCGGTTAATGCAATTGAGACAACTATTCCCGCTCAGTCGGCAAGGATTCGAGAACTTAAGCTAGAACTGCAAGTAGCGCAAGCCCAAGCAACCGCCGCCCAAAGTCAAGAGCGCCTGATGCAAATCTCTAGCGCCATCGTCACCATGCACGGCGCGGGAATGCTGGGGCTGATCTTGGGTAAGCCTGATGCAATCATTACCTACACTGAAGTCATTGAGAAGACTATTGCCGTAGATTCTAAAGGACGAGTCCTTGCCCAAAGCGACGGTCTAACCATCGGCTATCTAACAAAACGCTTAGGCTTCAAGAATAACGAGCAGACCTGGCAGTGGCTTAACTCGGTGCAACTAGGCAAAGATTCTGGTGCTTGGTCAAAAGAGTTAACCGCTCACCCAACTATGAAGCTCCCTCGGCATCTCCTACCCCAAATCCAGCGCTTGTTTGCTTATCAGGTGGGCAACCGTCAACTTTTGCTTGGGGAAGGGGGTAGAAGATGAGACAACGTGCTGATTTCTTTTTCCCAGCAGCTTCTTCTTTTTTGCTGCGTTACCATACTTTGTGTCATTTGTCAATTCTAGAACCTAGAGGTGAAAGTAGCCTTTGGTTTGGCGATGTTCAACTTTAGTTGTATCTGACTACCTTTTCTTTCCTAATCTTTCTCCTACAAAATTGTCATCTCTGACGATTTTTGTAATCAAGATTACTAATAAAGTTTTCGCTCTTAGTAAATTAACACCGGATTTTACATTAAAATGCCTTCAAGATTCCCCCAGCAACCTGCCAAGAACAAAGCCCAAGAATTTGATTATGCTGCTTTAAACAGTGAAACTCAAATCGTCGTGCAGCAACGTACCAGTGAAATTAGAAGCCTGTTGCGCCGCACTGCTCAAGACATTTTTGACATTGGGCAAAAACTGATTGAAGTTAAAGCTCAACTAGGACACGGACATTTCCGTACCTGGCTCAATACTGAGTTTGACTGGAGTATTTGGACAGCAACCAAATTTATGCAAGTGGCTGATAAATTCAAATGTGTTAAATTCTCACATTTAGATATTGCGCCCTCGGCTTTGTATGAACTAGCGGCTCCTTCCACTCCTGATTCTGTACGCTGTGAAGCTATAGAACGCGCTAGTCACGGCGAAACAATCACTTACTCACTAGCTAAAGCGATTAAGGCTGAAATGAGCGCGCTTACTGACCAGGAGCCAGTGCGACTACAGGCTAAATCCGTCACTATTGACGTTAGTGCTGAAACTATAGCTGAAGAATCTCTCACAGCACCAGAGCTTGGGAACCCAGTAGAGGCGCAAATAGTTTCAGATCACGAGGAGCAGCCTTCGCCACTAATGGAGAGCGACCAACGTGTATCGGTACTTCCTGACTCTTTAGATATCGATCCAGATTTCCTTTGTACAGCGTTGTTAAGGAATGTTCAGTCTCTAAGTCACGAGCAGATCAATACCTTGTGGCAAGAGATAGCACACCGTACTGATTTTGAGGAACTAAGCTTACAAAACTTATCCGACTCTTTCCTCAAGCGTTTAACTGCTGCCGCCCTAGAAGAACTCAACAAACGTCAATAGTTAAACATTGCTACAACCAAATCGTATCAGTGGAAGTCGCAACAATATTTCTATGTTTTTGACCCATTTATTATGTCTAACCTAGTAAGTCTATTTTCCTATACTGGTGCAGTAGTGGCTAAAATTAAAGATACGTTATCTTATGATCTTTTAATTCCCATGCCAGCTTCTAATTCGTTGTCACCTAAGCAACGGTTTGATTACACCATTCTTGAGCCAGAGGCTTATCAGTTTGTTAAAACGCAGACCGGAGAAATTCGGGCGTTGATGAAACTGAGTTTTGAAAGCATTATTCAAATTGGGCAGAAACTCAAACTCGTTAAGCAGCATTTAGGACACGGACACTTCCGCACCTGGTTAGAATCGGAGTTTGAGTGGGGAACTTGGACGGCAGCGAAGTTTATGCAAGTTGCTGAACGATTTGAGGAGACGAACTTTTCTGGGCTAGATATTGCACCTTCTGCGCTTTATGAACTAGCTGCACCTTCAACTCCTGAAGCTGCGCGCGATGAAGCGCTTGCTCGTGCTGCCTCCGGTGAATCCATTAGCTATACTACCGCTAAAGCACTGCGGCAGAAATATATTCCCCAGGCTACCAAGACTAAAGTTGAGGCAGTTACGGGGTTAGTTTCGGGGTCAAAACCAACAGCAGCGTTACCCCCAAGCTCTGGTTCCAAACTTGAAATTGTCGCAATCCGTTCGGCAGCACCTACTGCTCCACCTAGTTCTGAGACTTCTAGGCAAACGGTTCCTCACCTTCCCCAACTGCCTCCAGCCCCACAGTCAACTTCTCTAATTCCTGTGGCTGATGAGTTTGCCTCTTTGTGGCAACTAGGGGGACGGCATCTACTCTATGGTGGCGACCCTAATTCTGCCCAATTTTTGCAGCGAGTCCCAGAAAAAGTGAGTCTAATGTTTGGGTTTCCACCGACACTAGATTGGCATAGCACAATTCGAGCTAAAACACGAATTATTACTGATGAGTATTTACCTCAAGGCAAAGATGTGAGATTATTGGAAGATATGCTAGAAACAAGCATCCTTCTCTACTCTAAGGTTGGAGAACTGGTAGTTATTTGCTTTATGCCTTCCGTTGAAATTCTTTCGATTATCAATCGCCAAGACCGCCGTGCTTTGATAGCCGAACCTGACTCAAAACGAGTTAACGCTATTATCTCCGACTGGAAACTGGCAGGATTAAAGGTAGAACGGTTGACGTAGAAAAAGGCGAATCAAATCTATCTTACCTTAGTGAAAATTAACCCTCTGGGAGTTGACAAATGAGTATCTGTATGTATTCACGCAAATCTATAAAATTCTTTCATTGGGTTCAGCTTTGGATACTAAATCCCGTATAATATTCACAATCGAATAAGCTCCGTTGGTGAGGAAAGTCTGTTTGCCCGCAGACTATTATCTTCCGCCACCGAAGGCTCGGACCCACCCCTGTTTATTTGGAGGTCAGAACATCAATGCTATTATTAGTATTGTGCAACTTTAGTGTGCCTTTTGGCAAGTTATTTCCCAAAATAATTTCAAATTCTTTTGGGTTAAAGATATTAGGTAACGGCAGCATAGGAATTACAGCCCCTACGGCTACCCTCGAAAAAGAGGAGTTAGCCCGATGAATGCTGCCGTCAAGAAAAAAAGTAAATTTTGCCTGTTCGTTAGACGTGAAATAGACGATTACGGGCTAGACCCTCATGAATTTCGCATCTACCCTCGAATAACCTACCGCGCTGGGAACGGTCAAGCGTGGGAGAGCCTTGGTAACATAGCTAGTGCTTGCCGCATGGCTTTGAGTCGAGCGCGAAAGACTTTGCGATTATTGAATTTAGCTGAAATTACCCAATAAAAAAGCCGAGACAACCCCCCACTAGAAATAAACCTAGGATAGACTGCCACGACCGAAAACCATCGTAAGTCTAACAAAATCTAGCCAAATAAGCATAATTTATTTTTAGGGGTTGTCTTGGTTCAACATAGATAACAACCAAAATGAACTACCCATTTCCTCAAACAGATCGCGAACTAGCTCAGAAACAACTAGCCTACCTAGGCTATACCTCAAACGAGGTCTTTTTGCGCTTTTTCTACCATTCCAAAGACGATAGAAAAGACAACGATAAAGGAAGAAAATTAAACGCCCTTGATTGGAAAGCGATCGCATCTTACCAACAAGACGAGCGCGGCACGTATGTAGTAGTTAACGGTGCTGGCGGCGGACACGAGGATAAGGATATTAAGCAATGCACGGCGATATTTTGCGAATGGGACGATCGCCCGATTGAAGACCAACTATTACATTGGGAGACATTGGGCTTTTTCGAGCCAACAATGACCGTGTATAGCGGCGATAAATCCGCTCAACCCTACTGGGTATTTGACACGCCAATAAATGTTGAACAATGGCGGGAATTGCAACGCCTGTTAATTGAGGTTATGGGGGCAGACCCGATTAACAAAAACCCCTCAAGAGTATTTCGTTTAGCTGGAGGCTGGCACGTCAAACCCGGACGAGAACCGCGAAGAACAGAAATAGTCCAGGAATCAGGGCAAAAATATTCTTACGAGCAATTAAGAGAACGCCTCCAAGCTTTAGCAAAACCCCCTACCCTCAACACAACACGCCCAGAACTTTCCGCTCCTAACTACTGGCGTTACGAAGATATTTCGTTGCCCGTACCCCAAGATGTACCAATTGAAGTTTGTCTAGCTAAAGAATCCCGCAATTTACTCCAGTCGGGCTGCGCCCAAGGAGGGCGTAATTTTGGCGGCGCAAAACTAGCCCGTGACCTCATCGGCACAGCTTCTTATTTGCAAACTATCGGACAAAGTTTTGAGGGCAATCCTCAATTACTGCTAGAAAATTACGGTACTCGTTGCTCCCCCCCCTTGCCTACAAAAGAAATTGAATCAATTTGGGCATCGGCGGCTAAAAGTAACCCTGCGCCTAGTTGCACTCCTGAAGGAATTGAAAATTGCCTCCGCGCCTGGTACTGGAAAAACTACGTCAAGAACAATGTGGCTGACAATAATAAGCCCTACAAAGGTTTTAGCCCTAGTAGCAACAATCAGCCAAGCACAAGAGAGGGGCTTTCCTTGTGCGATCGCATAAAGCACATTCTGACAAGCTACGAAACCGAATCCGTACAAACGGCGGCACTAATGGATTTAGCCGCCGACGCTAAAAGATCCTTTAATGAAATTAAAAACCTCGCTCGAATCATTCACAGTGAAGGAGAGCAAGCAACCGAAGTAGTTGCCGCGATTGAGTCTTTTACGCCGATCATCAAAAACTGCCGCAAGCGCTTAGATATCCGGCGATACCTCAATCCCATCCTTGCCGAACCATTGATAGCAAAAGCTTCAGCAATGCCTACAGCACCGGAGTACCTGTTTAATACTCTCTTGCCTGCTTGCGCCTCAAGAATTGGTACAAGCGCCAGGATAGTTATCGACCCCGTGTCCGGCTATACCCAAGACTGTATATTTTGGACAGCGAACGTCGCCCACTCTGGGCAAGCGAAAACGCCGCCGCAAAAAGAAGTAGTTTACCCCCTAGAGAAAATGGAGGGAGAAGCCAAAGAAATTTATGACACGAACCTCGCCGATTATGAGCAAGACAAGAAATCGGAGGAAAAACCGCCTGTAAGAATGCGGCGACTACTCTCCAATGTCACTACCTCAACAAAAATCCGCATTCACCAAGAAAATCCGCGCGGTTTGCTCGAATATATAGATGAGCTTGTCGCGGATTACCAACGCCTCAACCAATACAAAGGGGGTGGAAAAGGCGATGACTTGCAATTAGAGCTAAGTTTTTTCAATGGCGCTGCCTGCAACTACGACCGCCACGACGCAAGATTATTCCTTAGCCGCACTGCTTTTAGTAAAACGGGTACTTACCAATGGGATACGTTAGCGCGGTTAATGAGCGATGACGTGAATTTTATTTCTAGCGGTTACAGCGCTAGATTCTTGTATTGTTCAATTCTCGATGCTCCGCCCCGGTATCTGGATTTGCTTACGCCAAAAAATAATAGCAATTTTACTGAAACTCTAGAGTGGCTGTACGAGCAATTAGAGGGATTACCAGCGCAAGACTATTTGTTGACGCGGGAAGCTAAAGTGCTATTTCAAGCTTGGAACCATACTTTAGCCGACGACGAGAGAGAAGAAAACTACTTTGGTTTCTCGATTGTCTACGCAAAAATCGAAGCTTACGCGGCAAGAATTGCCCTATGGCTGCATATAGTTAACTCTATCTGTGCTGGCAAGTTACCCGAACCAACAATTTCCGGCGAGACAATGCGTTGGGCTATAGAAATTTCCTCTTTCTACCTGTGGCAACAAAAACTAATCCACGGCAACAACGCCCCTTCAAGGAAGCTGGAAGGCATATTTTTTAAAGTCCAAACCCAGGCAGAAAAATACTTCGCTAAATCTCAGCAGGGGCTAAATGCTTCGTTTCTCAAAACTCGGATAAACGCACTTAAAGGTTGGGCAACAGAGAAAATCCGCACGGTGGTATTTAAGGCATTAGCGGCGGCGGGGCATGGACGAATTGAGGGGGAGGGTAGTGAGATGAAATACATTCCCCTGACTCAACAATTGGTGGATGTTGGTGGAGGATTGGTGGAATCACCAATCGCTAAAACTATCTCCATAGAAGGAATACAGCCAGCAGTTGGTGAAGTTGGTGAAGTTGCAACCTCTGTTTGTTTTTCTCCAGTTGTAACTCAAGAATTCCATAGCCAAGAAGCTCCACCGTCACACCAACTTTTACCAGAGCTATCAATTCACCAATTCACCAACAATAACACTGAAACTATTTCTGTAACTGGTATAGAGGCGGTTGGTGATACCACCAATAGCCCACCAATAGCACCAACTCCTAATCTAGCTCTACTACTGTTGCAGTCGGCTACCTGGATGGAAATAGCTAACTCATTACAAAAAGACAGCCAAAAATTAATTGACGTAATGAATTCTTTTGATAAAGGACAAAGAAAAAGAATTGCTTCGTTACTGATTGATTTCTTATGCTCGGAGCCAACGAATTTGAAAGAGTTAAGCTGGTTGCCAGTCAAAATGCTTAATTGGCTCTTCGAGCGCTTAAACTTTACCATTTCTAAAGTTAGCGGTGAGGGCGCGTCTATTAACCAGGCGGGGATGGAAGAAGTCAAGAACTTATCATTTGTCTCAGTTGAAGGCTTGGGAAGTAGAAGAGAGCTTTGGGTATTCTGCGAGCCAACAAGCGGTAAAAATATTCCTGTATTTAGTAGTGAAGCTATTTGTGGAATTGCTCTAAAAAACTAAAGCGCAGATTTTGAACGCGAGGAGTGGCAGAAAGTAAAAAACTCAATTGGAGCGAAGGAGATGAGGATTCAACACACAGCAACATCTTTAACCAGGAAATTCTAATGGGTAGTCCGCCAACAGAAGAACTAGAAGAAGGAACGCCAGAAACCACACTCACGATTACTGCAATTGTCCAGCTTGAGGAATTGACCGAGGACGAGGAGAAAGAGCGGCATCGGTTAGAGCTAAAGGTAGAACGAGCATTTGTTGAAGCAGGAACAGCATTACGCCAATTAAGAGACGGACGGCTTTACAGGTCAACGCATAAAACTTTTGAGGAATACTGCCGCGCTCGATTTGGATTTCAGCGTCGTCATTGCTATCAGCTTATTGAAGCGGCAGGTGTAATGGAAAATTTGTGCGCTATTAGCGCACAAAGAGATTTGGGAACTAATAGCACAAAAATTCTACCAACCACTGAATATCAAATCAGACCTTTAACCCAACTAGAAGCTGACCAGCAAGTAATTATTTGGCGACAAGCTGTAGATGAAGCTGGCGGCAAAGTTCCTAGTGGTCGCATCGTTAAAAGTATTGTCGAACGCCTTAAAGAAAAGCCTCTAGTGAAAGCTAGTGATTTTTGTCAAATCGGTGATGCCTTTATTTTGACTAGATTAGAAGGGGCAGAACGGAAATATAATGGCTGCTGGGCGATCGCACAAGAGCTAAGGGACTTTACAATAGCCGTTGACGTTCACAACAAGACCTTGACTGTGAAACCAGAAAACCTCGATCCCATTGACTTACCGGATACGCGTCGCCAATTACCAGAAACGCTCAAACGGATTAGGCGGTTGCGAGACTGCGGGTTGCTAGATCGTTGTGTATATACAGTCTTGGAATCTTTTGGTAGGCAAACCTATCTAACGGATTTTGAAGCCGAATTGCTAACTTTTATGGAGCAACGTTATGGAATTGAAAATTGAGACAAACCAAACTCAGCTTAGAAACAAAGAAATTACTTATCAGGCGATCGGCTGGGTTATTGGCAATTATCAGCCAAGTGCGGACAATCCAGATTGTGGAGTGCTGGTGACTCCTGACGGTATTGCTGTCCCTGCACAACTAAAGGGGCGCTTGCATCATCAACTGAACAAGAAGTTTCCCAACTACAGCACAAAGCTAGATTTGCTCCCAGAGGATGCTTTATGGACAGTTTACCCAAGCACAAAGCCACTAAGTTTTTTGCTAGTGAATATTAACACTCTAGAATCAATTGGCTCGTCTTCTCCTAAGCTAAAGAAAGACAATCAAAGAAAGGTAAATGGGTTTAGGCTAGTAGGGCAAATCGAGTCGGTGGCAGATAGAAGGATTACTATCGTTATTCGGCGGAACGACCAGCGACGTAAAAGAAAAAAGCATGGTTTGAAATATCAACCCTTTGTCCTACAAATTGTAGGGAGTTTGCCCGGCGAAGCTGTAGGGCAAATTTGGGAACTAGAAGTAAAACTGCAAAAAGCAAAATTGGTTTTGGCGAAGGGATGTTGTGTGCGTGATTCCCTAGGAAAGCCGAAGCTAGTAGAGCGAAAGCAAGAGAAAGTTTGCACAAGTACAAAGGCTGCAACCGATACTTTGTCACTGGAAAGCAAGCCAGCTATTGAACAATCATTAGTGCAGGCTGTAGTGGAGGAGAAAGGACGAACTAATGGGCAAGCAGGAGACTGTGGAGCAAAGAGCGAACTACAACAAACGGATGCGACCAAACCAATGGCAGCATTGGCTAATGCTGCCAGTAACAAAACTGTGGGAAAGATTACGGTTTTTGAGCGCAAAGCTAGGGATAGCTTTCAAAACGCAGGAGAAGGTGAGAAATACAAAGGAGAGCCATTGCCACCTGCTTGTTCCCAATCGTCCTCAACAATACTAGCGGTGGTAAAGCCGCAACAAATAAAGCCGCAGACAGCATTTTCTACCCAAACATCGTCAAATGCTAATCACTCACAGTTGGGGAAAACGCAGCTTCCATTAACGGCTCAAACAGCCCAAGCCCTCAAACAACCGATTTTCAATGTCAAACTTAATGAACGAGTGTTTGTTGGCAGCGACAGCGTTACTCTCAATAAAAGGGTGCTGTGTGTTGATGGGAAACCTGTGGCTCAAGGAAAATTGGCTGTGGTCGTAGGAAAGCCTTGTACGATGAGTGCGGATGGAGCGGTAACGCACGGAAAGAACCAAACAGTTCTCATGAGCAAATAATACATCGGAGAAAAAGTCATGCCTACACAAGGATTGCTAGAATTAATGCTCAAGTGTTTAGAAAGCTTTAACAAGCCCAGGAGAACTATCTGAGGTGGATAGCCGCTTGTTAGTGCGGTTAGTTGAGCTAGAAACCTTAGCAGTTTATTCAAATAAGCACAGTTGAATTGATTTCGGTTCAGTGGCTCCGTCAAGATTTGATAGGGAAATACCTAATAATCGAACGCTGCGCCCCTCCAGAGAAACAGATGCTAATAGTTCCTTAGCTACTTGGCTAATTGCCTCTGCCTTACCAACAGCAGTAGTTACAGTTTTACTGCGCGTGATTTGCTGATAGTCAGCAAATTTGACTTTCAAAGTGATTGTGCGTCCCAGAGTTTGGTAGCGTTGTAAGCGATGCTCGATAGTTTGAGCGATAGTCTCCAATTCAAGCAGTATTAGTTGTGGCTCGTCTAAGTCTTTAGTAAACGAAGTTTCAGCACCAATTGATTTGCGGAGGCGGTTAGGCTCGACTATCCGGTTATCTTCTGCCCTAGCGATCAGGTAATAGAAATGTCCCACCTTGCCAAAGTGACGTACCAAATCGGCTTGGCTGTATTGCTTGAGGTCTGCTCCAGTGTGGATGCCCAAATTGTGCATTTTGGTAGCGGTGACTTTCCCAATGCCATGAAATTTCTCAATGGGTAGGGCGGCGACAAAATCTGTAGCGTGTTCGGGTAGAATCACCGTTAGTCCGTTGGGCTTGTTCATGCCCGATGCTATTTTTGCGAGGAACTTATTTATCGAAACTCCGGCACTTGCCGTTAGGTTAGTCTCTGAGAGGATAGCTGCTTTGATTTGCTTGGCAATGGTCGTAGCATAAGGCAGTCCTAGCTTGTTTTGGCTGACATCAAGATAAGCCTCATCTAAGGCTACGGGTTCTACTAGCTCTGTGTAGCGCTTGAAAATAGAGTGAATCTGGGTACTAATGCTGCGATAAACCTCGAAGCGAGGTGGAGCAAAGACCAGAACGGAACATTTTTGCAGGGCGAGGTAGGAGGGCATGGCAGAATGAATACCAAACTTCCTAGCCTCGTAGCTGGCAGCAACTACTACACCGCGCTCTTGGGGCAATCCGCCGACTACAAGGGGTTTGCCTTGATAGCGAGGGTTGTCTCGTTGTTCTACCGAGGCGTAGAATGCGTCGAGATCGACGTGCAGGATCTTTCTAGCTCCATTCATGCTCATCCCTAAAACTAATGTTTACTTACCTGGAGCAACCTTGTCCTTAAACGACTTACCCACAGAAAAAGCAGGGACGCGAGTAGCTGGGATAGCAATTGATTTACCTGTGCTGGGGTTACGTCCTTCACGAGCTTGACGTTCGCGCGGCTCAAAGGAGCCAAAGCCGACCAACGTTACCTTGTTGCCACTTACAACTGCTGCCATAATTTCCTCTAATATGGCAGTCAAGATGGTATCAGTTTCTCTCTTGCTAGCATCAATTTTCTCTGAGATTGCATCAACTAATTCCGCTTTATTCATGACATTTGTCGCTCTCAATACCGTTGCTATTCTATTGCTAGGGGATAAAGAGTGCAACTGTACTACTAGGTTTTAACGTTCGTTGGGTGCTGCTCATTTTCGTTCGCAGTTAGACAAGAAAACGAAGCCCATTGAACTTTTTAGCTTAATGTGTTGCTTTGTTCTAGGAGATTCAAAGCAACCCTGCTATAAAACAGATTGAGAAGAAAATTAGTATTCTGGAGCAGCATGATGGCATCCACCAATAACAAACTAAAGACTTTGCCACCTGTATCGCGTTGGGAATTAATCGACGCAATTTCTAAGTTGCACGTCATCAACGACTGCCCTAGCCAATTAGGAATAGCTGTCAATAATTTAGAAAATCGTTGTTGCAACCAATTGACAAAAGGCGGTCAAAAGGGTTGCCAGTGCAGCGTTCGCGACTCTTGGTGCGACTTGACGAAATACACAAAACGTCAAGTCATAGATCATAATAATGAGTAGGCAACAAATATGAATAACTATGAAAATTGGGGGCAACGGACGTGCTAAAATTCTTACTTCTGCCGAACTCAACCGTTTGTTTGAGCGCGGACTACTTACCCCTAGAGACAAACTTCTGTTTGCGATCGCCTACTACTGTGCCTGTCGCATTAGTGAAGCCTTAGCGCTGACCACGCACGACTTAACAGGAGGTACGGTAACGCTACGCAAGTCAACGACAAAAGGTAAAGTCGCTACTCGTACCTTGCCTATGCACCCGAAGCTAAACAGGTATTTGGAAGCCTACAACCCGCCACCTGGTCTATTATTTCCAGGACGTAATGGGAATAAGCAATTGACAAGGGCAAGTGCAGATTTGATTTTGAAAACTGCCTGTAAGCGAGTAAGGATCAGGGGGGCTTCGACCCATTCCTTTCGCCGTACAGCGTTAACGAATATGAGTAATACCAACGTACCAATTCATGTAATTCAGCAAATATCAGGACATAAATCGCTGACTGCTCTGCAACGCTACCTTGACGTTAATCCAGAGCAGATAGCAAGCGCGATCGCACTGCTAACGTAGGAGCGTAAAAATAGCTAGATGTTTTCGGCAAAGTTTTCAAATGCAAGTCGGTAGGGGCAATCCAGTAGTTATTTGGGAGTGTTTGCAGGCGGGAAACAAAAAGTACGCGCCCAACAGATAATTGATTGCGTTTTCATCAGCGCTGATACCAGCAAAAGCTTTGACCTGCTCGAAAGCCAGCAAAAAGGCTTCTTCGCACGTGCGTTCAATCACCTGATGCTCAAGTCGGGCAGAATTGAACACAATTGAGCAGGATTATCGCAAATTCTATTTGTTTTAGTTAAAAATTAACAAATTTCCTAGCTATGTACTTACAATATGTAATAACATTAGTGTAATGAAAGTTGTAACTACTATGTCAACTAAACGCTACAACGTCTCTTGGTCAAAAATCGGCAATAGTGCAGGCTTTCGATTAGAAAATGAATTTTTTAAGGACAACCCTCAATTCGCTAAAGTGAATGGGGAAGTTCAAGTGATTAATGCAGACACTTTGCTAGTTCGCCTGAACCCGGCACAGCTTGAACAAGAACAAGATGAACTAATGCGATCGCTGTTTCTAGATTTTGTGATGGCAGAGGCTTTACACAATCCTAATGAATTGGAACGTTACACCCAGGAGATGGCATCGCTCGATGATGAATTGATAGCAGGAGTAGTACTTGATTCGTAATGGATGGCAGATTTACTTCATCAAACGGCTATTTGGCAAGCAACGCCGTGACCTGCAAGCAGAAGTTCACCGCCTAAAAAAAACTTTGCCTTCTGAAGACTACTTTACTCACGCAAAGGTAAAGCTCTATACAGCGATTATGGTTGCTATCAAAGAGAGAATTCCTGAAGACCCTTTCGCTGAACACTTTGCTCTGTCTGGTTCACTCAAGAAGTACGGACGGGTCAAAAAAATGGGATTGCCTAACCGTTACCGACTCTTCTTTCGTACTTTACAAACTCCAGAGCATAAAGCGATTTTCATTCTTTGGCTAGGTTATCCGCGCAAAGCTGGAGATAAAAACGATTGTTATAAGACCTTTGCCAAAATGGTTGAGCGAGGCGACTATCCAGAATCACTCGACGAGTTGCTATTGAAAAGCGAGGAAGACTAACTGAGCTTCACTGGCTGGCTCTAACTGTCTTTCTATCAATTACTAATCCAAATATCTCGCGCCTCCCTGTAAAACTCCTCCTGCTTCTTCCACTGATAAAGCGTAGGGGAATGCAGCAGCCAAGTGCCAAACTTCTACTAATGGCATACCTAGCGCCTGCTGTAGTTGGCATAGAGAAACTTTATGCCCCTAGTGCTGTTGCATCCAATGGGCGATCGCTTTCTGCGATAGGTCTGTATTTTCTGACTCTGCCAATTCTAGTAAGTCTTTTTTTGCTAACTTCCTAGGTTGACGTGCAATCGCTTTAGCCACCTTCTTATCAATTGGCATTACCATCGAGCCAACATTAGCATTAACCTGGCAATCTTCTGCTGGAAATAAGTCTTCCATCATGTCTGACAAGTCAAGCGACATCGATTGCCGCATCAGACCAGATGAAAAATCGTCGCCTAAGACGGGTCCATTACTGCTGTCAGTAGTCTTCAACGAGTCTAAAATGTCGTTAGCTCGTGACACATGGACTTCGACAATTTGCGAAATCGCCTTTGCTGCCACCTGTAACTGCTGGTTTTTCTCCAGGGGACGTAAAATTTCTGTTAGTAAGGCTGTCCTAAATGTCTAAAAAGAGAATACTGTTCGCAGAGTACCAGTAACAGTCGTACCGTTGCTGTCTTGATTACCGGGATTGAGAATTACTTGTATTAGGGGCGTAATACGGATATTGCCGTTCAGTGGAAGGTTGTAAAACGCTTCAATGTTAGTCTGAGTAGCACTACCCACCGCACTCTCAATCAACGGTTGACCCGCAGCAATTCCAGCTAAAGTTCCAGTTACAAACAGATCCCGAAACGAGATGCCAGCCATCCAATATTGCGGACGAAGATCGCCTACAGAGGAGTCGTCATAAATCCCGTAGCCATAGCGTCCAAAGACAGCTACCTGTTGTGAAAGTGGTAGCTCCAGGTTGGTTCCGAACACACTGAAGTGACTACCAAATACAGCACCGTAACTATACTGTAGCCGAAGGGCAAAAACGTTATCGAGGGAATACTCTGCTTCTACCAGACCTTGATAAGGAGAGCCAAATAACCCACCTTGATCTTCATTAGTGGGAAATATCAGTTGAGGAGCCAATGGTCCACCGATAAAATCCGGACTTCCAGCGTTGTTTCCACCCGTAGCATTTTTTGCATTCCCAGCAACATAAACAGTTCGCAGTGTAAATGAACCCTCTCCTGGATTCCACTCGATTACCGCACCTGCCCCAGCAGGGGTAGGCAGGAGAACAAAATTGTTAATTAACGCCTGAGTTGAAAAGTCTTGAGCGCTATTGTTGGCATAACTGTTCAGGTCTACATAATCTGTGGCGAGAATAGCCGAACCCAAGGTGAGCGTGAAGTCTTTAGCCGGGGTGAAGGTGTAGAACAACCGTCCAATGCCGAATTGGTCATTCCGTCCCGGAACAGAAAAGTCGAGAACACTACCAAAGTTAGGTTCTAGAAGTCCGGCAACATTATCATCAGAACCATCGCTGCCCGTCGTTAGTCGAATTTGCAGTAGGTCTGTACCCCGAAAGCTAGTATTGAAATTGAGACTAGCCCGATAGATTAGGGTGGAATTGGGGTCTTCATTAGCAATCTCTACACCCGTAGGGGCAATAATGCGATCGCCACTGAAGCTACCCCCAGTTAGTGCAAAGATTACCTGACCTGTAAGTTTGGTGGTGGTCGAAAATTGTTGAGCTTCTAGGGTTGTCGCTCGAGCCTCAAGCGTTTCTACTCGCCCTCGCAACGTTGCTAGTTCGGCGGCAAATTCTTCTTGAAGTCGTTGTAGAGCTTGCAAATCTTCTCTTTGAACCAAGTTCGCGGTGGCACTGGTTAATAGCTGGTTGATGCGCTCGAGGCAGGCATTCAACCCAGCCGCAAACTCGTAGCGACCCAGCGATCGATGCCCTCGAAACGTTTGGTCAGGGTAGCCAGCCATGCAGCTATAGCGTTCCACCAGTGATTGTAATGCCCCAAATGCCCAATCAGTCGGTTGCACATCTGTAAGCTGACTCACAGATGTCACCTGACCACTCATTGTTTCCTGAGCAACCGCCTCAAGCAGAGTGAATGGGAGGAAAAACAGACTATTGATTAAAGAAGACAAAATAAACCAAGAGAAACCTTTCATTTGAAGCAATCACTCATCAGAAAAACAGAACTGTCAGAAACTACCCAATGGCAACAGTTTGATAGATTGCGGTTTTCGCTACCGTTAAGGACTGCTGACGGGCATCGTCACCACCCATCAAATTGTCGGCATGAATCACCTCTACATCGGTGATACCCATAAAGCCGAAAATCAGGCGGAGGTAGGGTTCCTGCATATCGTAGGCAAAGTAAGGTGTGTCTTTAGGGTAGGAACCGCCCCGTGCGGTGATGATTAATAGCTTTTTGCCCTGCACCAAACCCTTGTAACTGCCATCGGCTTCGACACTAAAGGTACGACCCACGCGCACAATTTGATCCAAGTAGGCTTTGAAGTTGGCAGGAATGCTGAAGTTGTACATCGGCACACTGAAGACATAACGATCGGCTGCCAAAAACTCATCTACCAGTTCATCCGAAATTCGCATCGCTTCAACACTCTGCGGCGAGTGCTGCTCTGGCGGCGTATAAGCTCCAGCAATCCAGGCTTCCGTAACAAACGGAACCGGGTAATGTCCGATATCTCGATAAGTGACACTATCACTCGGATGAGCGGCTTGCCAATCTGAGATGAACTGGTTAGCAAGGGTGCGAGAGATCGAACGCTCTCCCCGTGGACTGGCATCAATATGAAGAACGTGAGTCATGGATAGAATTGGTTGTAGTAAAGATCAATTACAGTTTATTATTCATGCGGTTTGAGTCCCTGAGAACAGGGCAATCAATTCTGGAGACGGTGACTGATTGCCTCGTGCCATCAAGTTTTTGCCTTGTAGCGCCACTGCCACCCGCGCCACATTTGCTCCATGATGATAGGCACACTGGAGCATCTCATCGGTAATGCCAACTGGCTCCATATTGAAACCGCCGCTTCTGCCATGAGCGCCCCAGTGACTGCCAGCCACGCCTGCTCCAGGAGTGGTTTTGGGCAAAGGCACTAGAATCATGCCTGCGGCTGCCATCGCTGCCAGCATTCCCAGTTGAGCGATTTCCACCCCGGCTCCAGCATTACCATAGCCGCCGCCAACAGAAAAGACACCACCAACCTTGCCAACCATCTCATCTCTCAGCCATAAAACTTCAATGGTGTCCTCGATAAACTTTTTTACCCGCGCATCGGCGGAACGATGGCGCATCGGTGTCCCTAAAAGTAGTGCGTCACAGTCTTGCACTTCACCTTTGGTTGCCTCCGTCGATTCGCGCAGCAAGACTTCTGCTCCTTCGACAGAACGAGCGCCATCGGCAACGGCTTCAGCCATTTTGCGCGTGTTGCCCATCGTGGAGGTGTAGACCACCAAGACCTTAGTCATACCGTATTTTCCTCGATTGTGTAGGAGTGCGATGTTGCATTTGAAGAAGTCTGGAAAATCTGCTAGTTTTCTATCAGTTTGGCGAGAATTTCCTCATACATAATGGTTTGAATTATTTGTCCGAAGTCCTGCGACCAGGAGACAGCCAGTTCCGCCATAACTTGATTAGTTGAGGTCAAAGTGACACCATGTCTTTCCATGCGGCGCGTGGCAGTTTCATCGGCAAGCATAGTTGGCGAACCGCCCGCATCTACCACGACTTGAACTTCAAAGCCGTCTTCTACAGCACTGATGGCTGGAAAGACAATGCAGACATCGTTGGTTAGCCCAGCCATAATTAGCTTTTTCTTACCTGTAGCTTCGACGGCGCTTCTAAATTCCTCATACTCCCAGCAATCCACGATGCCAGGGCGCTTGACTCTTTTTTCGTAAGCTGACGGCGCAATGGTCTGCAAATCGTCTAGCAGCAAACCTTGAAAATTGGCTTCCATACTGCTGGTTAAGAGTAGAGGCATTTCAGTTTCAACTGCCGTGCGAGCTAAAGCACGAGTATTTTGGATAATTTCTGCGCGCGGTAGGTTGCGGGCGAGTTTAATTGTGCCTTGTTGATGATCAATCAATAGGATTGCTGAATTTTCTACAGTGAATTTATTTTTCATTTCATGCTCCTGAGAACTTATTTTGTTCTTGAATTTTTACAAGCGTCATGGCATCGAATTAGCCTAAGCTAAGATAAGTTCTCATGATTAGATGTGAGCTAATCATAAAAATAACTACTATTAAATCGATTTTTGTTTATTTATCGTCAGTTTTCAGCAACATTCTTAAGCTTACAGAATAAACTTATTGCTGTCCAATACTATTATTGAGCTATATTAATACCTTAAAAGTATTAATCAAATAATGGAACTTCGGCAATTACAATACTTTCTGGCTGTGGCAGAAGAGATGAATTTTAGCCGGGCAGCCGTGCGGCTCCAGATATCCCAACCACCACTTAGCCGACAAATCCTTCAGCTTGAGCAAGAAATAGGTGTGGAACTTTTCCGTCGAACTAAGCGCCGAGTTGAGTTGACTGAGGCAGGAAGGGTATTTTTAGCAGAGACCCGCGAAATACTTGCACAGGTCGAACAGGGTGTGCGATTAGCGCAACGTGCTAGTCGTGGCGAAATCGGTCGGCTGGTAGTGGGCTTTGAGGGTTCCTCTACCTATGATGTAATTCCTATATCACTGAAGGTTTACCGAGAGCGCTTTCCAGAAGTAGATCTGGTCGTGTACGCGATGACTACCGAAGAACAAATACAGGCTTTACTAAAAAACCGCATTGGCATCGGATTTGTTGTATCGCCTCTTAATGATAAAAGATTAGCTATCGAAATTATCTTACGTGAAGCCTTGATTTTAGCAATGCCTGAAAGTCATCCTTTAGTGGCGCGAAACGAAGTAAGTGTAAGAGAATTAGCAGGTGAACCTTTTATTATGTTTCAACGCAATCGTGGATGTGGACTCTATGACCAAGTAATTGCAGTTTGTCAGCGTGCTGGCTTCAGCCCAAGAGTGATTCAAGAGGCAGATGAGATGCAGGTAATCCTAGGGTTTGTTGCAGCAGGGCTTGGGATTACGTTGTTGTCTGCCTCTGTCCAGCAATTCCAGAGGCCAGGAGTGATTTATCGAACATTACAGCCGTCCACTCCAAAAGTTACTTTAGCTTTAGCTTGGCGACGTGACGATCCATCAGCCGTATTACAAGCTTTTATTGAAGTAGTTAGGGAGTTTACACAAATTTAAAGGGTGATGAGTAGCAAAACTAAGTTATCAAATAATAAAGTGTTGCTTATGTACGATTACTTCAGCAAAACAAATTAAAGGTTAGAAAGTTAATTTCTTGTTATGACATCGGGTACAGCCACTTATAAAGCAGACGAGTGATGTGAGGCATCAAAAAGTATGTCAGTAGCCATACTACGATTCCAATTGTAATGAACTGTGCCAGCAAGTCAGGTAAAGGCACAAGTACAGAATTGAGGATTCGCCCGACAATCGTTAAGGTCAAAAACACCGTCAGCCAAGTAAGTAACGCCATCTTGTAGCGCTTAGGCGGAGCTTTCTGGGGGCGTTTCGGCAACTCAAACCAAGTTTCTAAGCCTGTAAGTACCTGTACAGCTTCTGGTTCTTGAATTAGCGGTTTAGCTCGTTTGATCAATTCTCGTCGCACCTCTGACTCCAGCCAAGTTTGCAAATTCTTGTGATGGTTAAAATGCAGGACAATAATATATTCTAAATTCCCTCCTGGATGCGGTCGCAAAATATTAATTCCCAAGTGTCCTGCAAATGTTTTGGCAACAGGAATAATGCTTCGCATCCATTCTTCGTATCCCGCTTCCCGACCCGGTTTAATCAGATGACTAATTACTGCCGTAACATGATGTTCAGCACCAGATTGAGGTGGATTTATTTTGACCACTAATACCTCACTGATTTAAAAATTGTAGCTTCGTACTGCTGCTCAATGGCTTGAGCAATGGACGTAAACCTGAGCTAACCGAGAATAATATTCAATAGCGCACTCTCGGCATTATTCTTAATCGCCAAGCCTAACACGATTTTAATAAAACTCCAAGCATTATTGATGCAAGCATACTCCCCCATTTTGCCAGTTCAGAAAACCCCCATAATATCCAGCAACGGCTAGTTAGATGTCTTCGATAAAACTTTCAGGCAATGGGTTTTAACCTTACTACCACATCTTGCACTTAAATTGCTTCTTAAAAGTGGGGTAGAATGCGTCATTAGTTATCTAACATTACCAAAATTCCAAAATTATTTAGTGTATTTTTATGTTTATTAATAAAGATGATAAACTACCTTTGTTAGAAGAAACACTAGCCGAATACGTGTGACGTATGAGGATGGGATTCGGCATAACCCTCATTTGTCACTTTCGGAACATTAAAATCTGGAACCTTTTGTGAATAGGGATTTGGCAAAGTTGACATAAGTGAGTTCATTTGTTGTGAAATTCAGCTTGAAAGCCTTACATTACAAGCTTGTTCAAGTCTTGGTTTATTTTGTGCTTACCCAGAGTGACAAATGAGGGATAAGCCAATCTGAATTAGCACAAAAAGTAGGGATGCAATTGCAAAGTATAAGCGCTCATTGAGTTGGGTAAAACAACGCCAGCTTAACTCTAAATCTTTAACAGGATTATCAAACTCATTGCAGGTTTTAGCAGAATACTTGGAAGGTGTCTGTAAAGGTGTTCTGGTAGTCGTAGTGTAACAGTCAAAGATTTGCTCTAACTGCTGGATACCAGGCAATCAAGCGGAACTAATGTGCTTGAACCCCTTCTCAAAGTATTGTTTTGGCGGTGGTACGCAATTGCGCGGTCACCCTCAGCTACTGTAATAACCCAATTACATCTATCAAATTTCGCTTTTGCCCTTTTTGTAGAAATTCCTATAAATCTTGTCAGCCAAACAAATAGTACCGACTTGCACCCTATATCAGCTTTTCTTTAACTGCTGAAAACCTCGCTATTAAGTTCAAGGTGTAGAAGTAACTGTATCTATAATCGCGCATGGTTCTGGATCTGGGTCCAAATCGATATAATCATTGCAACTGGATACTAAATAAGGCATTATGTGAATTTATAAAATTAAACTGATTTTGAGAGTGAGCTTGAAGCTGTTGCTATGCAAAGGTTTTAATTTTACTGAATCGCGCATGGTTTCGGATCTCGATTCATTTCAATTTCTACATCGAGTCGAATTGTTGCTAAAATCTTAGTCATGTTTACCGGAAATACCTAACAAACGAAACCACTATGTGTTGTCGTCGGCTTTGGGGCTGGTTTCGGTTTGGGGGTCTTACACACCTTTGGTAAAGCAGGTTTTCAACTGCTCCCCTAAGCTCAAAATCGGGATATTAACTGGAGATAAAATTTCAAAATTTATTTAAGTTAGTGTTCGCGAAATGCTCTAGGAGTCATACCAACAAACTTCCGAAAATGCTTGGTTAAGTGGCTCTGATCGGCAAATCCACAGGCTAGGGCAATATCAATAATTGCCGCATCCTTTTGCCTAAGTTGCCGCTTGACTCGATCGATCCGCCGATCAATCACATAACGGTAGGGCGAAATACCCATCGATTGTTTGAACATAGTGGAAAAGTGATATTGTCCCAGCCCTGCTACTGTCGCCATGTCTTGCAAACCGATGTTTTCGGCTAAATGGGCATCGATATAAGCAAGCACCAGCTTGAGTCGTTTTTCACCCAGCCCGCCGTTTACCTGCTGTGGTTGGGGTCGATTGTGGCAATAGGTTCTGAGCAGATCGAGCATGAACAGGTTACCCAGGGATTCGCTATAGAGCTTGCCGCCTAAGCCTTGCTGCTGCATTTCAGCGTGATAATTTCTGGCGATCGACTCAAACTGAGGATTGCGATCGAACACCACAGGCTTGAGTTCTAACCGTTCTGAGTTAGCACAAGCATTTTCAACGGCGATTTCTTGAAAGTAAAGCGGATCGATCTGAAACAGAATTGTTTCATCGATTGTTTCCCACGCCCATTCACAAGATGTATTGTCTGCTGTTGCCAACCATAACGAGCCTATTGGAAATGTTCCATTATATTCCTGTCTACTGAGGCGAGTCATCTGTTGAGTACCCTGCTGTCCGATATTGACTGCAAGTAGATGATGCGTCAGTGCAGGTGCAGCAAGTTCGCTGGGTTCCTCAAGCTGATGCCGAACAACTAAGCCACCAGTTCCGATCGTCATTGTTTGCATCACCCAACTTTCAGGGATGAGATCGGACGGATGGACAGGTTGTGAGCCGTTGGTCATGAGAATGTGACTGTTGCGATTAGTCTTGCTAGTAAGTAATCATAGCCCGATCAAGGATTAAAATTTATTGGACAAATTTCAATCGATCGCAAGATCGGACTAATTACCCCAAGAATGTGCAAGAACTAAATGCCTGAAATCCTCTATCGTAAGCAGAATTCAAAGTTCCTAACAAACTAGATTGAAAACCATGACAACAAATCTTGCTGAACTCAATGATCGCTATGAAGTAATTGATGCCTTACATCGATTTGCTATTGGCATTGATACAAAAGATTTAACATTGTTAGCATCTGCCTTCACTGCCGATGTGATCGCTGACTTTACCCCCGCTGCTGCAAAAGTTGGGATGGAATTTCCAGTATTGACAGGGCGTGATGTGATCGTTTCAGCGTTATCTCAGTTCCTTGCTAACTACACAACATCCCATACAGTTGGGAATGCTCGCGCTCAGGTTAAAGGGGATACTGCTAGTTTTTATGCTTTGGTTGAAGCGCAACACGTTCCCTTATTAGATCGATCGAGACATTTTCTGTTCAAAAATCAGTACACCACCGATTTAGTGCGGGAGGGCGATCTTTGGCTCATCAAACATTTACACATCGAAAATCTTTGGACGAATGGCGATTTTAACCCTCATTTGTCACTTTCGGAAGATTAAAATCTGGAACCTTTTGTGAATAAGGATTTGGCAAAGTTGACATAAGTGAGTTCATTTGTTGTGAAATTCAGCTTGAAAGCCTTACATTCCAAGCTTGTTCAAGTCTTGGTTTATTTTGTGCTTACCCAGAGTGACAAATGAGGGTTAAAGTAATTACTGGCTAATATCTAGGTTCTCAAATTCTATCGAACAGGAGAATCTTAAATAAAAATTGACATGATTGATAACTAAATGTCTAAACCTCTATTTTGCAATTATATTTTGTTATTTTTCGCTTTTGTTATCTTGGGTTTTGCAGTGAACGTAGTGAACCTCATGACAGTTGCCATGACCGATCCCAATCCATTAGAAACAATTCGTCCCCATGCTATAACAATGTCCGTTCCCAATCTCGATCGAGCAGTACGTTGGTATTCAGAAAAGCTTGGATTTCGAGAAGTGCAGCGAAAGAGCTATCCAGAATTCAAAACTTCGTTGGCATTTTTGGAGCTGAACGGATATCGAGTCGAGCTGATTGAAGATGGTAATTCAAAGCCCAGCACCAAACGTGCCGATCCACCCGTGCATACTGCCCTTCAAGGCATTTCCCAGTTTTCGTTTTTGACAACCGATCTGGGCGGAGTTAGAAATGAGTTGGTTCGTCGAGGTGTTTCTATTGCTTGGGAATTTGAGAATGTGGAGTTAGGTTTGAAATTTATGTTTATTTGCGATCTCAATGGCAATTTAATCCAGTTCGTCCAAAGGCTAAACTTATGAGTTTGAATGGATTAACTATGGACAACTAAATAACCTGTCGAATCGGAGAATCTTAAATGAAAATTGGAATCATAGGTAGTGGAAATATGGGACGTTCTTTAGGTCTGTTGTGGGCAGAACAAGGACATGAAGTTTTCTTTGGTGGCCGCACAGCAGAGAAAGGGCAGTCTGTAGCAGCACTAGCTCAACAGGGAACACAAGGCGGTACAAATGACGAAGCCGCCGCTTTTGGCGATGTGTTGTTGTATTCAGCGCGGGGAGTCGATCCGGCGGAGGTGCTGAAATCGATCGCAGTTCTCAAAGGCAAGATTTTAATCGATCCGAATAATTGGGCGATTCCTGAAGGATTTGCCTATGAACCGATCGCCATATCCCTCGCCGAAACATTGGCTAAACAGGTGCCGGAGGTAATCGTGGTCAAAGCATTCAACACTATGGCACAGGAAGTCTTTGAAATCCCCAAAGCAGAATTACAAAAACAACAGGTTTCGGTGTTTGTTGCTAGTGATCATGCGACAGCAAGACAAACAGTAATGCAATTAGCCGCAGAGATTGGGTTTAATCCGATCGATAGTGGTGTCCTTCGCAATGCCCGAATGCTGGAAGGCTTAGGTGATTTCATTCGGTTTATTATCATCGGTCAGCAACAGGGTGGCTATGCAACAATTTCGGTAAATGTGCTGCCAGAAGCTCAGTCCAGCCGACTTGGTGGGCGACAAGCATCAAATTTGTTGTAGGGAGGATCGCAGTCGAGGGTCGCTTTGTGGGCGGACGGGGCAAGTATCAGGGTCCAACAGGTTCGCTTAAAGTCGTTTCGGTAAATGGCTTTATCGAAAATGGCATTACAGAAGTCAGGCTTCCGTGATAGTCTCCGCGATCGCACGTAAGTTTAGTCACAACAAGTCGTCCATCATCTATTTGTAAAAATGAGGTTGCTCAGATGAGTAATAGTAAAATTCTAGCCCCTGACCAAGTTCGTGCTGCTGTTACCCGCTACTTTGAGGGAACTCGAAGCATGAATGCAGCGCAATGGGCATCAGCATTTGCACCAAATGCAGTTGTGGAAGACCCCATTGGACAACCGCCTTTAACAACATCGCAAGCGATTCTCGCTCAAGGCGAAGGGTTCGTAACTGCATTTGACGATGTGGGTTTGCATGAAGTGTTCGTTGAGGTGAATGGTAACGAAGCAGTTGCCTATTGGGTGGGGCAAGGCGTTCAGAAAGATGGGCAACAAGTTCGATTTGAAGGGATTAACCATTTTCGCTTGGACACGGATGGGAAAATTGTAAACCTTCGAGGATTTTGGAATCCGGCTAACATTCGCTCAGAGTAATTCCAGATTTATGAGATCCAACTCTTGCGACCTAACTATTT